>Ga0196965_1000110_pt1 | contig 65373 bp, 52 predicted proteins | sample S1_20metaG_FD_148668 | JGI IMG/M metagenome (GOLD analysis project Ga0196965, IMG submission 148668) | Soil microbial communities from Anza Borrego desert, Southern California, United States - S1_20 | ecosystem: Environmental > Terrestrial > Soil > Desert | place: USA: California | collected...
CTTGGACTAAAATGTGGCAGTTTAGCCCGCCTACCCGATTTGGCACAAAATACAGAGAAGACATTTTAAAGGCAAAAAGTGTTCATTTGTATACGTATGCCAATCTCACCAATATAGAAACCAACCCGGAAGTTTCCAATGTAAAAAAAATACAAGTGCAAAGTCTGGATGGCAAGAAATATTATGTAAAAGCAAAGGCTTTTGTGATGGCTTGCGGAGCCATTCAGAATGCTCGGATGCTACTGGCCTCAAATAAACAAGCGCCAAAAGGACTTGGAAACGACAACGACCTTGTAGGAAGGTATTTCATGGAACATCTGGAGGTAAAATCTGCGGATCTGGTGATGGCTTCTGAAAGGGAAATGAGCATGTACCTGCTGGACTTTGCCAGGATCCGGGCAAGAGGCGAACTTGCACTTAGCGAACAATGGCAGCAAGAGCACCACGTCCTTAATGGGACGACTTCCATGACTCCGAAAACAATTGCTGAAAATGAAAAAGCGGCAATCGATTGGTTCCCCGATGATGCGGCTGCTTCCATTGAAAGAATGGAAAAATGGGACAAAGCAAAAGCTGATACCACAACCATAAAATACAAACCTGCTGATCTGAAAGTCTTCGAACTATTTACCCGGATGGAGCAATCGCCTAATCCAAATTCAAGGGTCTTTCTTAATCAGGAAAAAGATGAAATGGGAATCCCACGAATCACTCTTGACTGGAAACTTACCAGTTTTGAAAAAGACAGTATTCGTAAACTGTACGAGCTTATCGGACAAGAGGCAGGACGAACCAGAGTTGGCCGTGTAAAAATAATGGACTGGCTGTTGGATAATGATACTTCCTGGCCGGAGTTTCTAAGTGCAGGCTGGCATCATATGGGTACTACAAAAATGAACGAAAACCCTAAGGAAGGAGTGGTAGACGCCAACTGCAAAGTGCATGGAATTGACAACCTTTATATTGCGAGTACCGGATGCTACTCCACTGCAGGAGCAGCAAATCCTACATTAACACTCCTCGCTCTTACCCTTCGCCTTTCCGATCATCTGAAGGAAAAGCTGGGATAGTGAAAGTAGGGAGATGAAAATTGTCAATGTCAACAGACAGTAAGTCATATCCTTTTTAACGGCTATTACATGCACTTTTAGACTTTCTGAACGTATAAAATTGAAAGGTTAAAATTATATAGCGAAATTTGGGACAGTTGAGAAAATAATATGGGTCAGCGAAATCAAGAATTATTGCATTCTGTCTGGAATAAATCAGCACATGTTATTACCAAGGAAAATACGGAACTAGACAAAAAAAGCTTTGATGAACTAATGGCTTCCATCTTTTGTCCGGGACCATTCTATTTTTACATAGTGGATTTTTATGATAGACAGATAAAATATATGAATCCGGGAATAAAAAAAATTCTGGGATTTGAACCAGACGAGGTTAGTTTTGATGATATAATTGGAAGGATCCATCCGGAGGATATGGAGTACGTAGCAAAAGCAGAATCTACAGTAATTGATTTTCTATACAATCAGATTGGTCCGGAAAAAGCAACAAAGTATAAAATGAGTTATTGTTTCAGGTTTAAAACTGCGGATGACACCTATCAGCTCTTTCAACATCAGGCAATAATACTTACTACTGATAAAGAAGGAGGCTTTGCCAAGTCATTAAACATCCACACCAACATTAACCACCTGACAACAAAAAATAATTTCAAGGCGTCTTTGATTGGGATCATGGATGAACCTTCTTATCTGAACATCGATGTGTATAATCCCAATCCGATTTCTTTGGATGACAAACTCCCTTTAACAAAGAGAGAAATGGAGGTTATTAAACTAATTTCTGAGGGTTTAAGCTCAATTGAGATTTCAAAAGCATTATTTATATCAGAAGATACCGTTAAGACACACCGTAAAAATGCGCTCTCCAAATCCGAATGCAAAAACATTCCGCAATTGGTAGCAAAGTGTATTCAGGAGGGTTGGATATAGTGGTTTGATTTTTTTTTTGGATCAATAGCATTCAAATGATCTTAGAGTCTATTAGCATTTATATCTTGGTTGTTGTGTTTCTTGCTACACTCGTTCGTTCCACTTTCGGGTTTGGGGAATCGCTTGTTGCGGTACCGTTGCTTGCGCTTCGCATACCACTTGAAATCGCCGTTCCTCTTTCTGTGCTTATGTCCATTTTTGTTGCTGGGGTAGTAGTAGCACAGGATTGGAAAAAAATCCATATCCGAAGCGCCGGGTGGTTAATTTTCTTTACGCTTTTAGGAATACCATTAGGGCTTCTGCTGCTAGTATCCGGCGATGAGCAAATTGCAAAAGCCGGTTTGGGTTTGCTTATTATTGCCTTCTCCACATACTCTTTGTTTGGCAAAAAAAGTATTCTGTTGAAATCAGATAGCATGTTGTGGCTTTCAGGGTGTGGATTACTTGCGGGAGTTTTTGGTGGGGCCTACGGATTAAACGGGCCACCATTAGTAGTATATGGCTCGATGCGTCAATGGTCAGCTCAGCATTTTCGGGCTACTTTACAAGGATATTTTCTACCTGCCAGCCTTATCGGTATGCTGGGTTATTGGTTTCAAGGCCTTTGGATTTCTACCGTGACTCATTATTTTTTAATAAGCCTGCCAGCAATGATCCCGGCGATATTCTTAGGTAGAGTAATCAATCATCGCCTTAAAGGACAAGAATTTTTAAACTATGTCTATATTGGCTTGGTAGGTATAGGTATTTTATTACTGGTGCAAGCTCTGGGTGAGTAAGTAAAAGTATTTCTCACAGATTACCCGGATTCTCACGGATTATTTCCTTTTCTGTGTAAATCTGTGAAATCTGTGAGATGAGTATTCAAAAAGAAAATAACTATTAATATCTAAAACCAACCCAATCAATTATTTAACAAAGAGTGAGTAAGTAAAAGTATTTCTCACAGATTACCGGATTTTCACGGATTATTTCCTTTTCTGTGTAAATCTGTGAAATCTGTGAGATGAGTATTCAAAAAAAATATAACGCTAATATCCAAAACTCTACCCAATCAATTATTTAACAAAGAGTGAGTAAGTAAAAGTGTTTCTCACAGATTACCCGGATTTTCACGGATTATTTCCTTTTCTGTGTAAATCTGTGAAATCTGTGAGATGAGTATTCAAAAAAAAATATAACGCTAATATCTAAAACTCTACCCAATCAATTATTTAACAAAGAGTGAGTAAGTAAAAGTATTTCTCATAGATTACCTGATTTTCACGGATTATTCCCTTTTCTGTGTAAATCTGTGAAATCTGTGAGATGAGTTCAAAAAGAATATCACTGCTAATGTTTAAAACTCAACCCAAGCTTATATACAAAATTATCTATAACCTTATCCCTTGAATAAGGTCCGTAACGGACGAATACTCCGGTTCCCAAGCCTGTCCGCATTCCTAAAGCCCTTATAATTAATATATCATAAACATACACGCCCGATTCCAGATATCCTTTTTCCATAGTCTTAAATGGAATATGGCTATGATCTGCTTTTTGCATTAAATCACCGACTCCAAAACTGTGCAGCACTTCCAACCCCGGTGAAAGTTTCGGTTTCCTGATGTGTATTTTACCCAAGTCATGTGCATAATGAACGGTAAAGTATCTGTCTGACAAAAATTCGTTATACCTCATCGTTTCAAAGCTATTGTGAATTACAATCGAGAACGTCCGCCAGCTTCCATGCATATTGTAAAGTTTAAAATAAGGCAACTCACCTTTTGCAATGCCTCCATTAAACTGGAAAGTTTGTTTTCCTATACCTGGTTTTTTAAAAGAATACTGAAGCTTAAAATCCCATTTGTTATAATCATATTCTCCTAAAAACAAATCCTTGTAGCCCTTTCGAAACTCTAGCCAGAAAATGGGATATTTTGAGGACAAAAGAAATTTATTTTGGGGAGATTTGATAAATTGTTCTCCAAAAGCAAGCTTAAGCCCCAGCTTATATTCCGAAACAAAATAATTCCTGTCAAAGTCTTCCCGATAATTATAGGCATAGGTGGGCACAAGATTTTCAAAACTTAAACCTGCCGTAAAATAAAGATACCTCACAGGTTTAATTGACGCTTCCAGGTTTCGGCTGATAATATTGTCGAGGTAAGTAAGCCGGTAGAGACGTAGGTTTTCGGTTGAAAACTGTTTGCGGTCAAAAGAAAAGTTTAGTCCGGCAGCTTCTCTCAAATCCTTATAAAAGCTTGTTGTCAAAGTAAATTCTGTTCTTTTATCGACAATCAATTTACCCATTACCCCATATTTCATTTTGCCATCCCTGGTGCCATAGCCAAGATAACCGCCAAAAGAATATTTATCGGAAAACAAACTGTTGGTGTGTCCTCCTAGTCCTATCCTGAGCCCCTCATATTCGTTTGCTGACAAAACCCTGTTTACTTCCAGATTATATTTGTGTATAGGAATTATTCCATTATATACGCCCTCCCCTAGCCTGGTATACCTTTCAAATCTTTGAATGCTTCCTATGGTATCATAAAACGCATAGGTGTTTGAATCTTTTAAGGCTAATGGCTCTTTTCTTACGGTTTTCCAGAAGTTTTCGCTTTCATTGTTCGCTGACTTCTTATATTCTAAAACAACGTCGTTGAAATCCCAGATCCGTAAGTCTTTCCGCCACTTCAGGTCACTTCTGAAAGTCTTTGCCACCACCTCTATTTTAATATTATCTCTTCCGTATTCTTTAAGCACATAATTTGTTCTCGTTACCTCTGGAAACCACTTGCCTTCGTGTTTCCTATAAGACTGTGAGATTTCAAAGGGTGGGGAATTGTAGGCGGGGCTAATAATAAAATGGGTTACTGCATAATCTTCCGAGTTAATATATAAAAGTCCTTTAAGCGCATCTGCATGTTTTTTTGCAGGTGAAAACTTTAAAATATAAGTGGTTTGACCATTTATTCGAACAGTATCCAATACTTTAAAAAAATAATTCGACCATGTTCTTTTATTGAAAGGTCCCAAAAAGGAGCGTGTGGCTACATTAATATAATCGTTATAGATACTGCTGGGGAGGAGAATAGAACTGATGGTATAAATAGAGGTTTCATCAATACCTGAAATTTTTGAGGAAAGAATATTTTCCTTTTGATTAAGATCGTTAAGGTAACTTTTCTCTGTCACCGATTCTACTAAAAACAAATTATGATCTTTATGAAAAGGCTTCAGCTTAATTCCTAAAAACTTCAAGTTCTTTTCTAAAAGTTTCTTTGTTGCATCCAGCCGGTTTGTTTGCACTATCAGCTTATTATAAGTTGTATAGGAATGAGGTATATTCTTTTCCGTATTATTCTGCTGCTTTCTCTTAAGGACGTTGTAGATTATCCGGTCCGCCTTCACATCACTTTTTCCCTCAAATTCAAATAAGGAATAAAAATTAAGATCCACAATCACGGAATCCTCAGTATCGGAAATCTCATAAAGAAACGGCCTGAATTGATAATGCTTAAAAAGCAAGGTTTTTATAGGACTATTATGTACTATCCTGAATTCGCCATCAACATTAGTCAGTGCCTCCGCTTCGTTATTATTGATATAAATATGGGTAAAAGGAAGCGCTGCGTTCGAGTTTTTTTCTCTTACCTTTCCCGAGATCATATATTCCTGGCCATAAGAATCGGCCAGAGAAATGAAAAAAACAAAAAAAATTATCAGACCAAAATATTTACTTTCCAATCCTACTATTCAATAAAAATTTAAGTTTATTAAGCGCTTCTTTATTATGGTGCGAATTTATACTACTTTTTATACTTTCCTTTTCTCTGGTTGTTAATCGCCAGCTTAAGGAAGCCTTGCTTTCCGATCCATTGGTCTTAAGCGTATCGGATTGAGGATCACCGGGAATTTTAAGTCTTTCGGTTTCCACGGTATATTCAAAATCAACTTGCTTTACGTTTCCCAGCCAGGCATGGGCATAGCCTATCAAGTTGTCGTTGTTTATATCTTGTATATTGTCCCAGTTTTTATAAAGCCCTCCAATAGGAGAAATGAACTCTTGAACAAAAGAGCGCTTTTCATTTCTGGATATTTCCTTGTTTATTTCTGTATCCCTGATCATTACCAGTATTACTCCGCTTGTATTTCTTTTGATCCACTCCTGAAACACATACATAAATTTAACTGCATCGATTACACCAAAATTATCGGCCAGGCCCGCATCCATTATTTCCATTTCCGGGGAGCTTGGAAGAAGAATATTGGGGGTAACGTATGGAAAGGTAGCGCTCATTCTAAGCGCGCTGGTAAACCTGATGTTTTCTCCATTCTGATCTTTAAAAAACCTGCTGAATTCTATTCCCTTAATTTTTTGCTCAACCAATAATTCATTTTTGTGAGGAGCGGTATTCATGTAAGAGACCTTTTGCGGCGAAATATACAGTCTTCTGCCATCATTGATAATGGTTGGAGAGAGCATCATCATCGGAATAAGGGCTTTCTGTTCAGGTTCCTTATAAGCTGAGAGGGGTTTCTCCAGGAAATGATTGGTATTCTTATTCAATTGAAGTTCAAAAGCATATCCCCGATCCTTTTGGTATTCAAAACCCTGGTATTCAAACTTTTGAAAACTCATAACCGGATTGCTTATCGCCATACTGAGTACCACCGGATTAAGAATATCCTTGGAAATGTCGTCAAGATATTTTTCATCATAAATATCTATGGAATCTGAGTTTAGGCTTATAACTCCCGAAAATAGCTCGCACCAACCAAACCACCTGAAGCACCTGTGATCAATACTGTATTTTTAAACAATTGACCATCCAATTTCTTATCTACTTTTTGCATGGTGTTCATCGTCCATAAAGCCGCCCGCTGCCCTCCTCCGCTAACACACAAAAGGATCATTTTTGGTTTTTTGCCTTCCGGAAATTTTCTCCTCCAGTTTTCTAAAATTTTCAGGGTAGATTTTTTATCGGCCTCGTAAAACTTCTGGTTAGAGAGCTCATTAATTTTCTTCAAGGAAAACTCCGTCTTTATGGTATCATAATTAACCCCATAGGCTTCATTTCTTGAGCTTATCCATTCATATTTTACCAGATTATTAAAGATAAAAAAGACCAGTATCACTATGGTAATGGACCATTTCCTAAACCAATGGGTAAGGGCACCTGTTACCATAATGAAAATATTCATAACCAGAATTGCACTTGCTGCGGCCGGAATCTGGAAAATCTGCACTTCCCTGAAGAAGCCGAATATTAAAATCGAAACCAGGATCAATACTTCAATAATTACTGCATTCAACTGGTAATAGTCAAACACTCTGGTAATTTTCTCTTTATCGTAGCTAAGAAAATTGTCAATGCGTTTTATTTTGAGGTCGGAGTTAATGTAGCTATCAATCCTTATTGCTGAGCTTCTGACAGTATTTAACTTAATCATTACATTTACCCTGTTCATTTGGGTAGTCCTTAACTTTTTGTCTACATCACGCGCCCATACATAAAAAACATCTTTATTGGTAATCCTGAAGTACAGGTAAAATAAAAAGATTACGCCGCTTACCCCAGCCAGAAATCCAACCATTTTTAGAAAAACAAAAGGTACTGTATTGTACTCATAGGTTAGTTGAAATCTGACAAAATAGATGATGTAAAATATTATAAATGTAAGTGGAATAATGGCATTATTAATACTGAATTTTGTAAGCGGACGATTTACCCTGCTCAAAAAGCTGAACCTATAGCTATCAAGAATAAATCCTGTAATGTTATAAGCCATTGTAAACCCGCCAACTGCTGCACCAATGATAAAAAAACTCCAGAAGGATACTTTGTGCAAATACTCCGGATCAAGGAATAAGTAATGAATGCCCAGCGATCTTCCAATAAATCCTGAAACAAAGCAAAAAAGAATAACCCAATACAATAAAAGAAAGTGGTTTTTCTTAATGTTAAGGATCAGTAATTGAATTGGAAAAGAATAATATATTTGCGACAGCATATCTTAATTTAGAAGAATCAAATCATATAGCTTTAAAGTTTTTTGACAGGTTTTGATTTTTTAGAAAAATAGCAATTGTTTCAGTCAATGGGAATGCTAAAGAATCAATATTTAATACATGTTGTTTTAAAATAAGAATAAGACTTTTACTCCCTTCTTTATATAAAAATTAGAATAAACACTATGACCTCGGATTATCTTTTAATTGCCATCTTAATAATTGTAGCGGTAGAATTTATTTTGGAAAGAACGCTTGATTATTTGAATATAAAAAATCAATCCCGCATTCTTCCCTCAGAACTCAAGGATATCTATGATGAGGATAAGTACTTAAAATCATTATCATACCAAGCTGCCCAAACCAGTTTCTCTTTCATCACTTCAGGCTTTTCCTTTTTCCTGACAATAGCCATGTTAAGTTTTGGAGGTTTTGGTTATCTGGATATTTGGTTAAGAACATTTATTGATAATGAAATCTTGCTGGCGCTGGCTTTTTTCGGATTAATATTTATTGCTTCTGACTTACTCACGCTTCCTTTTCAGCTTTATGATACCTTTGTTATTGAGGAAAAATTCGGGTTTAATAAAACTACAATCACAACCTTTTTTGCTGACAAAATCAAGGGATATCTATTAGCTGCTTTGTTTGGCGCTCCTATTTTGTGGTTACTGATCTTCTTGATTCAAACTTTGGGTGAAAACTTCTGGATTTACTTCTGGATTGTTATCTCGATTGTAATCTTAGGCATTAATATGTTTTACACTTCCTTAATACTCCCGCTTTTCAATAAGCTTGTACCGCTGGAAGACGGAAGTTTAAAGCAGGCTATACAAAAATATGCCGCCACAGTTTCCTTCCCGCTCGATAATATTTATGTTATTGATGGATCAAAACGATCAAATAAAGCAAATGCATTTTTTTCCGGAATTGGTAAAAAGAAAAAAATTGTATTGTACGACACCCTCATTCAAAATCATACTGAAGATGAACTGGTAGCCGTACTTGCACACGAAGTTGGTCATTTCAAGAAAAAACACATCATCACAAGTCTTGTGCTTTCAGTATTACAAATCGGGCTGATGCTGTTTATCATGTCTTTTATAATCTTGAATGAAAACCTATCCATTGCCTTAGGCGCAAATGAAACAGGTATTCATTTAAATCTGATCGCTTTCACAATTCTTTATGCCCCGATTTCTAAAATTTCCGGCCTGGTAATGAATACAATTTCCAGGAAAAATGAATTTGAAGCGGATGAATATGCAACCACCACTTTTGGTGGTTCTCCATTAATAGAGGCGTTAAAAAAATTGTCCGTCAATAATCTGAGCAATCTCACTCCTCATAAAGCTTACGTTTTCTTCCACTATTCACATCCGCCATTGTTGCAGAGATTAAGAGCGATTGAGAAAATTAATTAATGTGATGATTTGATGATGTGATAATGTAATTCATTAAAAAACATACCTTACAGTAATTGCACTTCCCAGATCAAAATAAGGTCCGTAGTTAATTTCAACGGCAGGTTTAATGTCAATTCCTATGGTAAAAGGTATGTCGGAAATAAAATATTCCAAACCGAGAATTCCGTCGATACCGTAGGAAAACCCATCCTTTTTATATAAATCCCGATGACGTCCCCTGTAATATTGACCACTATAAAAGGCGCCATGAAGCCCCCCACCATAAAACCATATAAACCTTTCTGTTGAGAATGCAATTTTATGTTTCTCCAATAGCAAAGCAGCGCCTATTCCCCGATGTCTTCCGGTAACTAATCCTTCCAAAGCCCATGAACCTCCACCTATAAATTGCTTGACGGAAAGCGCTGTGGGCCAACCTGCCCGCAAGCCTATGCCGGTTTTATAGTCGGCCTGAGCGGAGGAGGTAAAACAAATTGAAAGAATAACTAAAAAAGTTATAGCAAAGAACCTTATCATAATTTCTTAAAAAAAGCAGTACTACTTTGTAAAAATGAGTTAAAGTAGTTCAACGATTTAATTAATCCTGGAGATAGTTATTTAAAAAAGTATTTTTTGAAATAAACCATAACATAAAGAAGAGAAGGCTCCATTTCAAATAAATATCATAGAAGTCCTTGATGTTTTTATACCTGTTAATTTTAATCTCTGATTTCTCCAGCTTATCGATGGTAGAAAATATCTCTTTCAAAGCCCTATTGTTTCCTGCCTTGTAAAATCTTCCGTTGCCTATTTCAGAAATTTGCCTCAATGTTTTTGGATCAACATCTATATCGAGATATTGAACATTCCCAAAAATATCTGTACCTATGGGAATAGAACCGTTCTCAAGTCCGACAAGTATGGTATAAATCTTTATTCCATAAGCGCTGGCAAGATTTGCAGCAGTTATCGGATCAATATTTCCCGCGTTGTTGTCTCCGTCACTAAGCAATATAATCACTTTGGAATCAGCCCTCGACTCTTTTAATCTGTTAATTCCTACAGCAAGTGCACTTCCTATGGCTGTGCCGCCTTGTTCTATCAGATTAAACTTTATTTCATTTACATAGGTAGTAAGCAAATCATAGTCTGTTGTCAAAGGTGACAGGGAAAAAGCCTCGCCGCTAAAAACAACAATGCCAATCCTATCCTGATGCCTGCCCAAAATGAATTCCTTTGCTGTTTTCTTTGCCGCTTCCAATCTGTTGGGTTTCAAATCCTGCATTTCCATAGATTTAGAAATATCAAGAACAATCATTATGTCAATGCCCTTGGTGATCTGCTCCACCCTTTCCGTTGTTTTTTGTGGCCTGGCCAAAGCAACCACCAAAAGGCACAATGAAATAAAAAACAATAAAGGAGGAATTAATCTTAAAATGGTGGTAAAATCTTTTCTTAATACCTCTTCAGGAACCGATAGGCCAATCCGTGTTTTGGATCTGTACAGCAACAGCCACCTTATCAAAAAGATTACCGGGATCAGCAACAATACATATAGGAATTGAGGGTTTCCCCAATTGAAATTTCTTAGAACGGATGGAGTAAACCATTCAAAAGAAAACCATGAAAACAAATCCTCACTTTTTTGATCCATTCTTTACCTCCAGGAGTTTGTTGTTATAAAAATTTTGTGCGGTATCAAGAAGAGCTTTTGAATTCTTGCTCATATTATCAGGAAAACGATGCGCGTAGATCCCTCGGTCTATTTCTGTCAAACTTTCTTTCAAATTATTATTTTGCAAAACCCTGATTACCTCTTTGGAAGAGTAGGTTGTAAAAGGTTTATCAGTAATTTGCTGAAGATACTTTTTCCAAAGAGAATACAGTTCCAACAGGGGTTCTTCGAAATCTTCGGGTTTTACTCTATTGCTAATCTCCTTAAAAGAAACGAGAAATTTGAAATATTTCTTCCTTAACCTCCTGATTTTTAAACTTTTTAATATCCTTTTCCCAAAAATTAAAATGAATAAAATTACTAACAGCAGGAACAAAGAAATAGCAAGAAAAAAATAGCTGTAATTAAAGGCTTTATCCACTTTTACATAACTGGAGGTTTCCATTAATTTAATCGAATCCGGAAGAACGGTAAGTGAAGGAATTAAAATAATGGAATCGGGAAGCGCAAAAAGTTTAGTGGTATCTTCATTTTCAATCAAAAGCACAGGAATAGCAAGGTGCTGAATACTGTCAAGTTCAAATGTTGAAAGGGTATACACGGCACTATCATAACTGTTTACACTATCAGAGACAGTTTTAAAATATTGCTTTTCTATAAATTCAAAAGGTGTGTAATGATAGGTGGAATCAGGAAAAATAATATCTTCTCCAATAGGGTGCTTATAACTTAAGGTATATTGCACAGGCTCGCCAACCTTGATTTTATCTTTAAGAAATTTCCCAGCGGGCTTTTCTTGCGAAAACACAACAACAACCGGTAAAAAGAATAAGGCTAATAAAATTAATTTTTTAAGCACTTGTCTACTTTTTGTTTCTTACTTTAAAAAGTTTAATTAAGTCTCCAACGTACTCCGTTCCTGTAGTTATCGAAAGATAGTTTGTTTTATACCTTTTGCATATTGACTCGAGTTCGGATTTATTGGACTGAAAGAAATTTTTTATTGAATCTACCTTATCTCCAAAAGAAGTATTGATCCACGTGGTCCTGTTTTTTTCTTTGTCAAAAATTGGAATAATACCTAAAGAAGGCAATGTTCTTTCTCTTTTATCATTGATGTGAATGACTACCAAATCATGCTTTTTGGCGACGGCTTTCAAATAATATTGATAGTCTTTATCTATAAAGTCAGAGATGACTATAATGACGCTTCTCTTTTTTATCACCCCCAATACAAACTTCAAAGCATTTTTCAAGCTTGTCTTCCTGGACTTTGGAACAAGGTTATAGATCTTATAAATTATGTTGTAAGCGTACTTTAATCCTTTATCGGGTTTGATATAACTTTCCTTTTGGTCACTAAAACAAACCACTCCAACTTTACTTTGCTCTTTTATTGCACTGAGCGTAAGCACCCCGCATAATTCCTTTGTCAAGTCAAGCTTCTTGAGATTCTCACCGCCTATATCCTGGGAGGCGCTCACATCCAACACAAAAAAAACGATCTGCTCTTTTTCTTCCCGGAAGGTCTTTACAAATGTGCCATGTCCCTTCGCGGATACATTCCAATGAATTGTCCTTACGTCATCACCATATTGATAAGGTCTCACGTCATTAAACTCAAGACCTGATCCTTTAAAGACAGAGTGAAAATCTCCCTGCATCTGGGCAGTGACCATTTTCCTGATTTTTATTTCATAGCGATGAAGTTTTTTGAGCAATTCCTTCATAGAGGGCTTATAAAATCTTTTAAAAATATTCTTTAACGACCTTTCTCTAACGCAGATAACAATTATTTATCTTACCTGATGTAAAACTATCACAAGGTTCTTTTAGAACAAAGCCTGAAATATAGTAAATGCGGGAGGTTTTTAAGAACCCTTTAGAGCCATTACAGTTTCTGGATATATCTATTCCCTAAACTATTCATTTGGTTTCTTATCCAGCTTCGTCTTTTTAAAATATAAGAAGACGGATTTTTTACGGAATACTGCCTGGGACTTGGCAACACTGCTGCCAGGGAAGCGCTTTCACTTTTTGTTAACTTCAGGGAGGGCTTTTTAAAATATTTTATACTTGCCGCTTCTGCGCCATAAATTCCTTCTCCCATTTCTGCGACATTTAGATAAGTTTCCAATATTTTCTTTTTACCCCAAAAGACTTCAATTAACAACGTATAGTATAGTTCCAACCCTTTTCTTATAAAACTTCTTGAAGGAATAAGAAATACATTTTTAGCCACTTGCTGAGAAATCGTACTGGCTCCCCGTAGCTTTTTCCTGCCATTCTTTTTGCTTGATTTATATGCCTTTTGGATTTCTTTAAAATCCACGCCAAAATGATTAGGAAAATTTTGATCTTCAGAAGCAATGACTGCCAGCTTCATTTTATCAGATATATTACCTAAAGGCTTATATTGATAAGAAAAAGACGGCGGTCGATAGTCGGCTAATTTTTCCAGCGCCCTGATGATCATCAGGGGTGTATATGCAGGAGGAATAAATCTAAGTATTAACGTTTCCAAAATAGAAGTAAAAAGGAACAAGATTATATATCCCTTTATAATCTTAAAAAACCGAAAACTGTTATTCTCCTTCTTAAATTCACCTGTTTCCGCTGAATTTTTAAACTCGTTTATTTGTTCCACTTAGGCGTTAATAATGATGCTATATTGCTGAAAAGATCAAAATAATAATTTAAATAAACCAGCATTTAACAAATATAAACTTCAATCGTTATCAAGAACTGACATTAAAGTTTTTATAATATTATTGGATTGAATAAATCCAAATTTCTAAATTATTTTTGTGCCCGAAAGGGAAAGTTAAATGATAAATGAAGTTCTGAAATACCTGACTGTTTATTTTTTTAGTACATGGAAATTTGTAGGAGGTCCCCTATCAGGCTATTTTTCAGGCTTATCCATTTTAGAGACCTCTATTTTTACCGTCTTGGGAATGATGACCACCGTTTTAATCATTTCTTTTGTAGGAAGAAAAATAAGAGCAACCTTTTTTAGTAAAAGAAAGAAAAAACTTTTTACCAAAAAGAATAGAAAAGTGGTATTTGTTTGGAAAAGATATGGCTTGCCTGGCGTAGCCTTTCTGACGCCGGTAATTTTTAGCCCTATTATAGGAGCATCTGTGGCCGCTTCCTTTGGTGAAAGACCCGGAAAAATATTCTTTTATATGTTTTTCAGCGCCATTTTCTGGAGCCTGGCACTTTCACTTTTCTTTTTTAAAGTTGGTTATTTATTCCGATTATAAGCGCTAAAGAATTCTCTTTAATTCACTCAGGCATTCAATTTCGTGTGTCACCGACAAATGATACTTTACCTTTTTCGGATTAAAGTAGACAGTATCAATATATGAATTACTTGCACCTAATATATCTGCTTCCAGGTTATCCCCGATCATCAAACAATTGGAAGACTGACAATTCACTTTTTTCAATGCATAATGAAATATCTCCTTTTCAGGCTTTCTGAATCCTGCACTTTCAGAAGTAATCACTTCCTTAAAATATTTGGTTATTCCGGTACTCGCCATTTTTTGTTGTTGTACCTCTTCAAATCCGTTGGTTATGATGTGCAATTCATATTTAAGAGACAAGTAATCCAAAACCTCCTTTGCATAAGAAATCAGATGACCTTTTTTAGGGCAGTTCAGCAGATAGTTCTCAGCAAAGACTTCTATCAAATCCGCTCTCAGGTACTTCAGTTCGTTAAACACAATTTTAAACCGTGAATCCCGTAATTCTTGCTTGGTGATCTTTCCAGCGCTAAATTTTCCCCATAATGCATTGTTGACTTCATGAAATTTACTGATTAGCGTGTCACAACTAAAATTACAGTCGTTCTCAAGTTTATAATTATAGAACAGTTCCCTTAGGGTTTCAGCAGAGCACCTGTCAAAATCCCAAAGCGTCTGGTCCAGGTCAAAGAAGATATGTTTATAGCGTTTCATTTTTCAGGAAGTGGGAAGGGAGAAGATGGAAGTGAGCAGCAAAAGCATCATTCAACATTTAAAATTCAACATTTATTTCTAGAGAAGCTTTTTAGCTTTTAAATTATAAACGGCCAGTTCCCGGTTCGAATATAAAACCCTATAAGTTTCCAGGTCTTTCTGCAGCTTTGGATCCTTATCTATGAATTTAAAAATTTGAGTGACCATATCTATTACTTCATCTTTAATATAATAAAAGGTCCACTGATCAACCTTTTTATAACTTACCAAACCGGAGTTTTTAAGATAAGAAAGATGGCGTGAAGTTTTGGTTTGAGTAAAATTTAAAATGTGCCAAATATCAGCTATACACATTTCATGATTATGAAATAAAAGGTTTAAAATTCTTACCCTGGATTCATCGCTAAAGGCTTTAAAAACTTGTGCGCCAAACGAAATACTAAACTTTTTTATTCTCATAACAACTATTAGGAAAAAGAGTTATTTTAATCCAGGATCAGTTTTTAGATACGTAGTGGTGATTAACAAGAAAATATTGCCTAAGTTTAAAATATAGTAAATACTTGAAAACTTTTTTTCGTTAATTTTAATTTAAAGAAATCCCATTGAAGGTCAAATTTACGTACATATTTATTGCATTTGCAGTTTTTCTTTCATTTGAAAGCTATTCGCAGGGCGAAAATCCCATAGTTAATTTTAATGGTATTGTAGTAGGCGAAGACAGCACAAATGGAATGCCGGGGGTAAGTATATTTATCCCTAAGGCCGGAAGAGGGACTTTTACCAATGAATATGGTTATTTTTCATTACCAACTCTTGTGGGAGATAGTGTTGTCATTAGTGCGATTGGTTATAGAAAGCGTCATTATATTATTCCAAAGGACAAGGCAAAAGGCTTTTCTGTGGTTATTGATCTCGTAGCAGATACTACCTTGCTGCCTGTAGTCGAAGTTTATCCATATCCTACAAAAGAATTATTTAAAAAGGCATTTGTTTCTCTGCAGCTTCCAGATCAGGAATATCAAAATATGAGAAAGAATCTTGATGAAGAATTGATGGCCAGGATATTTAAAGATACGCCAATGGATGGAAGCATGAATTACAGGAACCTGATGCAACAAAACGCCGCGGCAATTTCCAACAGAGGCTTTTACCCGACCCTACCTTTATTGAATCCCTTTGCGTGGAAGGAATTTATTAAGTCAATAAAGAGGGGGGATTTAAGAAAGAAAAATTAATATTGAGGTAAATAACTTAACTAGCGATGATTGAAGTAATACCTTCTATTCAGATTATTGGCGGAAAATGCATAAGACTTCGTCAGGGGGATTATTCCTCTGAGAAGGTCTATGATGAAAATCCATTAAATGTTGCAAAAATTTTTGAAGATAGCGGTTTAAAAAAAGTTCACCTAATTGATCTGGATGGTGCGCGCGCAGGAAGAATGGTGAATTACCCTGTGCTACAACTTATTGCGGGCCACACGGATTTAATAATTGACTTTAGTGGAGGTATAAGGACCGATGGCGATATCGGGAAAGCTTACGAGTTTGGAGCAAACACTGTGACCGTAGGGTCAATAGCGGTGAAAGACCAGGAACTACTTACCTCCTGGATTTTCTCCTATGGAAGAGAGAAAATTATCCTTGGCGCAGACGTCGAAAATGAGAAGATAGCGGTAAGCGGATGGCAAAAAGGAACACAAATTGATCTGTTCGAACATATTGAATATTTTATTGACAGGAGTATTAAATATGTAAAGTGCTCCGATATTTTAAGGGATGGCGTTCTTCAAGGGCCTAATTTTTCTTTATATGAAAGGATCATGAAGAGACTTCCTGAAATAAAGTTGTATGCGAGCGGAGGAATTAGCTCTGTCGATGATATAAAACGGCTACAGGACATAGGCGTTCATGGAGTAATATTTGGAAGATCGTACTACGAAGGAAAGATTAAACTAGAGGACCTGGCCAAATTCGGGCAATAAATATTTCAGGTAACACTGGGCAGATAGGCATAAAATAAATTTACCTACCCGCCCTATAAAAAATCAATCTACATCCTCAATTTTCACATGTCCCCAGTTCTCTCCTGATCTAATCCTGTTTAATTGGGTGTGGGTAATGTTAAATCTCTTAGCTATTATATTTAACCGTGTCTTTTTTGAAGCAACCAGCTTCTTTATTATCCTAACTTTATTCTCATCAAGTTTATATCCAGTAGTCCTCGTCTTTTTAACTACAGGATTTTCGTTATTGTGCGCATACAGGTCTTCTTTATCAACCCATTTTAAGTTATGAACATGGTTATTCTTCTTATTATAATCAAGGTGAATAACATACTCCTGATCAGCCTTTTCCCTTTTTAAAAATGTTTCAGCGACCAGTTTATGTACATATCTGTTTAATGTTTTATTACCGGGCAGTCGAATATTAATTGTATTATACCCACCTATGAAGGAGCCTTTAATAATTGTACCTTTCTCCTTATCTACGGCGTAGCTTTTAATTCTACCCATATTCGATATTTCATATTTTGCAGAGACTTTCTCCTCTCCAAAATTGATCTCTCGCCAGACTTCGTTTCTATATATATTCAATTTATTATAATTATTAAAAATCCAAACTTGAATCCAAAGCTTAAATTAAATTGAAATTTTTTAAGAATTCAACTAAAAACAAAATATCCTTAAAATGTTATAGTTTTTGTACTTTTCTTTAAAATAGCATATAACTAAACACTTAGGAAATATTAATTTTCCTTAATGGTCTTTTTTGATAGCTGGGGAAGGCACTTCAAATTTAGTATTAAGATGTTATCTTCCATTTATGGAATCTGCATAACAGTACTAAAGTAAGTAAGCAACAAAATTTGGTCCAATATACATTTTTGAAAATTTGGACACCACTATTTTAATTATTCAGGCTTATCAAATAATCCGGATTCAAAACTTTTCTTTGTGGATCAGACAGAAAATTATAATAGTCAATTATTACTACCTGATGTTCTATTCGTTTTAACCTAAGATTATTACTTCCCACGAAATCTATCATCTCCTCTTCAAATTCTTTTCTGAATAATGGCAAAAGCTGCTTTTTAAATCGCTTAAGGTTTGTGAAGGTACCGTTGGCATAAGCATAATAATTATAGCTCCCAAAATTATCTGCCAGCGCTTCTGCCTTTAAACTATAAAATTGATTAAAGGTATTATACCTTCTTACTAAACTTACTTTGCCTGGAAGCAACAGTTCAAAGAATACTTTGGTGCTATAAAATGAGGTTTGAACGTAATTAAGTGAAATAAAAATTCTATTTTCTTCGATCTCCTCATCATATAGCTCAAAGGACTCTACCTTGCTTGGCGTAAAAGATTTAATATTACCATCTTTCAAAAGTGATACGATGTCCAGTTCCGGGTTAAAATTTATGTCTCCCTTCAATTGAATCCCCGAACTCAACTTTATTAATCCATAGTGCCATTCCATTTTATCCTTTCCCAATAAATTAAAATTAAGTAGCATAAATACAAGAATACATGGAATAGTTATCAGCTTCATAGGAGAACAATCTTTGAGGGAAATAACGATTTTATGATATTAACAGTTTGGTGAAAACTTAAAAGCATCGCAAGTTTTTTTAAAATTGGAGCGTGATGAATTTCGGTTTACTTTTAATAAACTAATTAGCTTTATTAATTAAGATGTTTTTTATTGCCTCCAAACTTTTAAGTTTTATACTTAAACCATTATCCTGGATAATCTTATGTTTTGTCGCAAGCCTGTTTTGGAAAAGAGTTGAGATAAAAAAGTTTTTCTTTAGGGCAGGAGTAGTCCTTCTAATTATATTCACCAACCCTTGGATAAGCGAAACAACAATGCATTGGTGGGAAACTGACCCCATTCTTATTTCTTCCCTTAAAACCCACGATGTGGCTATAGTTTTATCAGGTGTCACCAACGATTATTATCCCCATGACAGGGTTCATTATAATAAAGGTGCAGATAGAGTTTTGCATACAATTCAATTATATAAGGCGGGAAAAATCGATCACATATTAATAAGCGGAGGCTCAGGGTTGGTTATGAATACAAACCATGATGTAGAGTCAGAAAACCTGAGAAAAACGATGTTATTGGCGGGTGTCCCAGATTCAGTAATAACCTTAGAAACAAAATCCAGGAATACACATGAAAATGCTCAAAATAGTGCCCGCATTCTGACTCAAAAGTTTTCCGGCCAAAAGTTTTTACTGGTTACCTCTGCATTTCATATGAAGAGGGCCATTGGATGCTTTGAAAAAGAAGGATTAAAAGTAAAGGCTTTTCCTGTTGATTTCTATACAACAGAAGAACCTTTTGAAATAGACGCATTGGTTCCTTCCATTGAAGCCCTCCAACTATGGCAGATACTATTTAAAGAATGGTTTGGAATTATAGTTTATAAAATCACAGGTTATATTTAACCTATATTGACTGTCTTTATATTTGTAAATTCTCTTATTCCCAAATAAGACAATTCCCTTCCAAATCCTGACATTTTTATACCTCCAAAAGGTAACTGAGGATCGGAGGAAACCATTTTGTTTATGGAAACAGTTCCCGCTTCAATTTTAGAAGCAAGTCCTTCTGCCTTGGCTATATCTGTTGTCCAGACAGATGCGCCCAAACCAAATCTGGTATCGTTGGCTACTTTTATCGCTTCTTCTTCATCCTTTACTACAATAACCGAAGCCACGGGTCCAAACAACTCATCTTCATAAGCAGGCATTCCGGGTTTTACATTGGTCAAAATCGTGACAGGAAAATAAAGTCCATCGCTTTCATTCCATTCTCCACCTAAAATCACCCGGGCTCCTGCTTGCACACTCTTTTTTATTTGATCGTCCAAGACGTTTGCAAACTCAAGTTTAGCTAACGGACCATAATCCGAGTCTTCCTCAAAAGGATCGCCCATTTTTAAGCTTATCATTTTTGTTCTAAGCGCCTCTGTAAATTTATCTGCTATTGCTTCCAACAAGATAAATCTTTTTGCAGCAATACAACTTTGGCCGGCGTTAACCATCCTGGATTTTACTGCGATGTCAGAAGCAAGATTTAAATCAGCATCTTCTAATACGATAAATGGATCACTTCCACCAAGTTCCAATACGGTTTTCTTTAAGCTTTTGCCTGCAGCTTCTGCTACTTTAGAACCTGCTTCTTCACTTCCGGTAAGTGTAACCGCCTTTATTCTTGGATCTTTTACTATAGAATCCATGTTCTTCCCTTCTACTATTATGGTTTGAAAGACGTCTTTATTAAACCCGGCTTCTCTGAATAATTCTTCAATCATTAACGCGCAGCCCGTAACGTTTGATGCGTGTTTAAGAATGGCAGTGTTACCTGCCATTAAAGCAGGAGCTGCAAACCGGATTACCTGCCAAAAAGGAAAATTCCATGGCATTACGGCAAGTATAGGTCCTAAAGGATGATAGGAAACATAACTTTTTGCTGAAGCACTTTTTATCACTTCAGGTTTCAAAAATTCCTGTGCCTTGTCTGCATAATACCGGCATGTGAGGGCACATTTTTCAATTTCCTTCCTGGACTGACGAATTACTTTGCCCATTTCTTCGGTAATTATACGTGCATATCTTTCTTTATTTTGTTCCAAATTTTCAGCAAGCGCATTCATCAGCGCTGCTTTCTTTTCAAATGAAACTTGTTTCCAGCCGTCAAACGCATTAATTGAAGCAGAAAGAATTCTATCTACTTCATCAGGAGAATGAAAAGACATTTTCTTGTAGATTTTGGATTCGGATACAGGAAGTGACACTTTGTTATTTTTACTTAATCATTACAATAATCTTTTTCAAAAGCTGTTTGTAATTAAACAACTAAAAAAGTTAAGATAAAGTTTAAGGTAAAAATAGATTAATTATCGCTTAATGATAAGCTTTCTGGTAACAAGATTTCTATTATTCAGATACAAGGAGTGGAAATATATTCCTGGGTCCAAATTGACAGTTGAAATAGAAATACCATCTGAATTTCCTGTAAGCATATATGTACCTACTACGTTTCCCAAAATATTTCTTATCTCAAATTTTAAATTTGTAATATGAGGAGGAATAGAATATTTTAATGTAATAATATCCTCAGCGGGATTAGGATAGACGTTCTGGACATAAAAATCTTCACCTGAATAAAGCAAATTTTCAGGTTTGCTATTTTTGGCTATCAATGTTTCATCAGAAGATTTAGACACACTGCTTTTATAGGATTGACCAAAGACCCCTCCGCATAAAAGAAAGTTAAAAACTATTATTAAGTGTAAAAATCTTTTCATCCGATACAAAAGTAAAGATTAAAAATTTACTTTAATGCATAATTATATTAAAAACTTACTTTAAGTAAATCTTACTGAGTTTTATAAGTCTCAACGAATAACGTGCCAAACGAGTTAAAAAAAATTTAAGAATAAAAATATTTTTTCAATATCTTTATTCCATTACCGAATCGTTTGATTTTAGTTGTAGTATGGAACCGTCACTGTTATTCCTTTCATTTTTTTGAGTACGCTCTTCAGGAAGGTTCTATCGGTAAATTAAGGCTGAATTTGTACTTTTCTTATATTTCATCCAGGAAACGATCGTTATCTTCCTTCAATGGAGGTATATATTGTACTTTTTAAGTAGAAAGAGTTTAATTACCTGTTTTTTTCTGACACAAGCACACCTTTCTTTCGAATTCCTATGAGTTCCTCTCTTTCAGGACGTTCCTCAATCCTCCATCTAAAGCCTTTAAGGCGTTTTTCAGGCTCTTCTATTTCATGAGGAGGGATTAATGCGCCATCAGGCGTATTGATAAAAGATACCCGGTCGATTTTATTATTCTCAGCAAATCTAATAACCATATCACTGCAAATAACCTTATTCATGGCAAGGAGCACTGAGTCTTTTTCGTCCAGCATAAAATAAATGCTTTCACCATTCCCATTCACATCTACTCTATGAAGTTTACTTTCTTTAAAATAGGCCGTCATGTCCCTTCCTTTGAGCTGATTAAAATTATGAATGCTGTCCTCGGTGATCATAAAGGAATTCTCCACCATATAAAGTCTTTCAATCTTTTTATTGTTCAACTTCAGGTTAATAGAATCCGCCTTTAATTGACTTTCTTCAGCCCATAAAATAGGGTCGAAATAAAGAAGAATAGTGGAATCACCTGTATTGTAAACCAAAGAATCACATTTACCTTGAAGGTCCGACTTAAAGATCTTCACATTATTATAAGCCAGTAACTTATCCTTGGCGTTGTCCTGTTCATCAATTGCTACAAGCGTATCAGCCGTAAGAAACATGGTATCCTGCTGCATTTTACTTAATACAAGTACATTACCCCACACTTTGGCAATACCTGCCATTTTATCATAAGTCCCAAAGTCGCCCATTACGGTAATACTATCTTTCCTGATAGTCAAAGTAACATTTATATTGGCCTTAGAAAACTTTCTTATTTCATCATTAAAGGTCTTTTCACCGGTTAATACATAATCCTCGGTAATACCCTTTTGTTTGGTAAATATTGAACTTTTGGTTGCTGTATTATGCGTAACGTCCTGGGAAATACTCTTCTCACCATCTTTTCCAATGATAGTTGTCTCTCCTTTGGTTTTCGCGATTTTACTATCCAAATCATAGGTTAGATCATTGGAATAAAGGGTGGCGTCGGAAGAGACCAATTTTACGTCATTGGTAAAGTGAAAAAAGTGTTCTGCCTTATTGTAAAATCCATTCTTACTGGTTAAAACATTCCCGTTATCGAGAATTCTTCCGCCACCAAAATAGTCCGCCGTATTGTTAGCAATGTTGTAATCCAGATTATCTGTGTAGAGCGTCATCTGCTTATCGACCAATACAACATTACCTCTTAATTTTGCTACCTTCGTTTTGCCATCATAAAACAACTGGTTGCCGGTTATATTAATACTATCACTAACAATCCTGACATTGCCTATAGCTTCGAGCTGATTATTTTTTTTATCGAAATAGGCTTCTTTGGTATAGTAGAAAGTATTTTCCTGTTGAAAAATAACATTGGATCCACTTATTTTCTGAACTGACTTTCCACCCCTTTTTACTTTTTCCAAGGCACCATTTTCCCCTGTCTCAATAAGCTTTATCCTTTCCTTTTTTCTTTGAGCAAAGGAAGATTGAGAAATCAGAAGTAAAGAAAAGATTATTAAAAAGAAATATTTAAAATTCATTAAGAAGAAAAATTTCGCAAATCTAACGAAAAAAGTATCTTTCAAGTATGAGGCATGACTTTGCGAAGTTTATAAAAGACAATCAATTATTCAAAAAACATGACAAGCTGCTCGTAGCTACAAGCGGAGGCGCAGACTCTGTCGTACTTTGTCATTTATTAAAAGAGCTTAATATTAATTTTATTATTGCCCATTGCAACTTTAAACTCCGCGGGCAAGAATCTGATGAGGATGAATTGTTTGTAAGAGCGCTAGGGAAAAAGTTAACTATAAAAGTTTTGGTTAAGGAATTTGATACTTTAAAAGAGGCAGAAAGCAATAAGGTAAGTATACAAATGGTTGCCCGGGAACTTCGCTATGGCTGGTTTAATGATTTGCTTAAAGAAGAAAAATGCACATACCTTGCTACCGGACACCATAAAAGCGACAACCTCGAAACCATTTTACTAAATTTGACAAGAGGAACCGGATTGGCAGGCCTTCACGGCATCAAACCTAAAAGTAATAAAATTGTTCGCCCGCTCTTATTTGCTTCCAAAGAAACCATAATTCAATTCTTAAATGAGAACAATATTCAGTACAGAGAAGACAGTTCCAATGCTTCAAACAAGTATTACCGAAATGCAATACGGCATCAGGTGATCCCTGAACTTAAAAAGATCAATCCTAATATAGAAAGTACAATCACCACCTTTATTGAGAAAATTACTTCCATAGAGGAGATTCTAAATAAAGAAGTCGAAGAATTTAAAGCAAAAAGAATTACAGTTAGGCAAAAGGATATTTATATAGACATTAATGGACTTGATACCGAAGCAGGAACTTTAATAAAGTTATATAAGACCCTTGAACCTTATGATTTTTCGTTTGACCAATGTAAATCATTAATAAGCGTGCTGGAAAAACAGTCGGGAAAGGTCTTTAAAACACAACAGTTTAAAGCGGTTAAAGACAGACATAAGATAATAATAAGCCCAATCATTTCTTCACAGGAAGTAAATTTTCTAATTGACGAAAGCACGGTTGATATTAAAACAGACAACCTTATTCTTTCCCTTAGAAAAATAAATGCTGACCAGTTCTCTTTAAAAAAGGACAAGAATTACGCTCAACTGGACAATGATAAACTTAAATACCCGCTTTCTCTAAGGTATTGGGAGAAAGGAGATTTTTTTTATCCGCTGGGTATGCAGAAAAAGAAAAAATTGAGTTATTTTTTTATTGATCAGAAAGTCCCCCTATCCGAAAAGGAAAAGACGCTTGTCCTCGTTTCTGATCAGCAAATAGTATGGATAATTGGTGAAAGAATTGATGACAGGTATAAAATAACGACCGATACCAAAGAAATCCTCGAGGTTGAATCCGTTTCCGCAAAATAGATAGCGATGGAAGATGGAAGTGGGAAGATGGGAGATTTAGCGATGAGATCCCTTAATTTGTTATCAAAAAGGGATGTCCTCGGTTAAAGAATGGACAAAGGAAGATTTAATACTTCCACCTTCCCGCTTCCATCACACCTCAATTTAACTAACTCAGAAAAAATCCCCCCTCTCCCTTTCATATCAGTGAGCCTTTAATAACTTTACGCCAAAAATTTAACAATACTTAAACTTAATGATATGAAAATAACTGTAGTAGGAGCAGGAAACGTAGGCGCTACTTGTGCTGACGTCTTAGCTTACAAAGAAATCGGAAATGAAATCGTTTTGGTAGATATCAGGGAAGGTTTCGCTGAAGGAAAAGCGCTGGATATCTGGCAAAAAGCGCCTATCGATCTATATGATTCCCGAACTATAGGTGTTACTAATGATTACTCGAGAACAAGCAATTCCGATGTAGTAGTAATCACATCAGGGCTTCCAAGAAAGCCTGGAATGACCAGGGATGATCTTATTTCCACCAATGCAGGTATTGTTAAAAGTGTAACAGAACAGGTAGTTGCAGCTTCCCCAAATTCAATCATTATCGTGGTTTCCAATCCATTGGATGTTATGACTTATCAAGCACATATTGCATCAAAATTTCCAAGAAACCGCGTTATTGGAATGGCAGGAATCCTTGATACTGCAAGATATAGAGCCTTTTTAGCAGATGAATTAAAATGTTCACCAAAAGATATTCAGGCACTTTTATTAGGAGGACATGGAGATACAATGGTTCCCCTTCCAAGATATACTACTGTTTCCGGGATACCTGTTACTGAACTAATTTCTTCGGAAAAACTAAACGCTATAATTGAAAGAACTAAAGTTGGTGGCGGAGAGTTAGTAAAACTTATGGGTACTTCTGCCTGGTATGCGCCAGGATCGGCTGCTGCTCAAATGGTTGAAGCCATTGTAAGAGATCAAAAGAGAATACTTCCGGTATGTATAAAATTAGAGGGTGAATACGGAATTAATGACTGTTACTTAGGTGTACCTGCAGTTTTAGGTAAAAATGGAGTAGAGAAAGTAATTGAATTAAAACTGAATGACGAAGAAAGAAATCTTTTGAATATTTCAAGAACCCACGTAAAAGAAGTAATGGCTGTTTTGGATAAAATGACCGCTTAATACAGCATATTAAATACTGAAAAGCCAGAATTACTCTGGCTTTTCCTTTACTTTAGTTGACTACTTCTATGAAAAATTTTGTTCCAGGCAAGATTCAAATTAACATGAAAAACCTCCTTCTTTCTTTACTTTTAATTGCTTTGTTTTCATGTTCATCTAAAATATCAGAACAAGAAGATCTTCATAAAAACATCATTGCGGTTCATAATGAAGTGATGCCTAGAATGGAGGAAATAGCTGAATTAAGCAAAAAGCTAAAAGAAAATGTAGTCAAACTAGAAAAAGAAAAGCCTGAAAATACGGATAAAATAACTTCCGTTAAGAAGTCCATTAATAATCTAAATGCCGCATCGCAAGGAATGATGAATTGGATGCATAGATACAATGCTAAATACGATACCTTACCGATTGAAATTTCAATAAAATATTTAAAGGAAGAAAAATTAAAAATTGAAAAAGTAAAATCCGAAATGAATAAGGCTATTGAGGAGGCAAAACTGGAAATTTGATTCTTTGCCGAATACAAATATATGTTCTGGGGAAATTTACCATCAACCTATTTTTTTCTGAGGTCCAAGTGTGTAAAAATTTACCCTATCCCTTCGTTCTAACTGTTTAATCTATAACTTAAAAGGTCAAAAATTTAACTTTTTTAAGAGTTTTAATAATTTGAAACCCTTTTATAAATCCGGCACTGATTTTATATCATATTTGCACCATAGCTGGAAATAATCCAAATAACCTTTCCGCTGAACCTCTAAAACCCATATTTTATATATGAAAAAACTATTACTTTTTTTCACACTTGGTTGTTTGATTCTGATCACTTCAAAATCATTCTCTCAAACCATAGAACCAGCGCCATATTATGATATGACGAGCTGGGATTCTTCTCCATACAAATCATTTAAAATAACGGGAGGAAATGCAAACCCTTGGTATGATATGACTTTCAGGTTATTATTCCCCAAAACTTACGATTCCTCTCTGGTGTCAACAGAAAATTACCCTTTGGTAATTATGCTGCATGGAGCAGGAGAATCTGCCCTTGGGGGCGGAGGACCTTCATGGCCTGCATACCCGTCAAATGATCCAAGAAGATTTAATAATGACCACCAGTTAATACATCAGGGAAATACTTATATTACTCGCATAAATGCATCGCCAACCAGTAAAAAATACTGGCCTGGATTTGTGCTTTTTCCTCAAAATCCTAACGGTTTCTGGACTGGTCAAGCCTGGTTTTTAAATGAAGTTATAGAAATGGTTCAAGTACTATGCACCAATCTAAAAATAGATCCGAATAGAATTTATATATCAGGATTATCATCAGGATCACATGGGGCTTGGGATGGTTTGGCCAGATTTACTAATTTGTTTGCTGCTGCCAATATAATGTCTGGAATAGGCTACCCTACTTATGATAATACTAATCGAGTGGCTCATATTCCGATATGGTATTTTCAAGGAGGGAATGATAACTCTCCATCTCCATATACTGCGAATCAGACAATTACCGCATTAAGAAATGTCGGTGGCACACCAAAATACACTGTTTATCCAAACAATGGACATGATACATGGAATTCCGCAATAGGAGAGGAAGATTATCTTCCTTTCCTATTAGATCATTCCAAGCTTAGCATTCATGCATATTATGGAAAAACAGAATTCTGTGCCGGCGAAACCATCAACGTGAAATTGGAAATCTCCCCTGGCTTTTCAGGATATGAATGGAAAAAAGATGATGTACTAATTCCTGGTGCAACGGCTAACAACATCACTGTGACTCAAGTTGGGAATTATACAGTAAGATTTAGAAGAGGCTCCCAATGGACGGCTTGGTCAACCCCTGCAGTTATTAAAATTAAAACGCCAACAGCGACTCCTGTTATAACTGCAAATGGAAGTACGGCATTGTCAGGATTAGATGGCAGTACTAATGTTACTTTAACAGCTCCTGCCGGTTACGCAAGCTATAAATGGTCTACAAATTCAACTAATCAAAGCATTACAGTAAATTCTGCAGGAAGCTATACTGTTCAGGTAACTGAAGCTGAAGGTTGTATCAGCGCTCCTTCAACACCTGTTGTTGTAACGGTTGGGAACGGGTCAAATACTCCTGCTGCTCCATCAAACTTTGTTGCGACAGCTTCGTCACCTACAATTTTGGATTTGACATGGAATGATAATTCTTCTAATGAAACAGGTTTTGAAGTATATAAAGCCAATTCATCTAATGGACCATATACTTTCCTTGGCTTACTTGGCCAAAATATCAACACTTATTCAGATACTAACCTGGAACCTAATACCACTTATTTTTATAAGGTAAGGGCAATCAACAACAATGGATCATCTTCTGTATTGTCCGGAAGCGGTACAACAGCGCAGGATCTTGAAGCTCCATCTATACCTCAAAACCTTATTTATGTAGCTTCCATCCCAACCGAGATATATTTATCATGGACAGCATCCACGGATTATGTAGGAGTAACTGGATATCAAATATACGTTAATGGAGCGCTTGCTGGTTCAACTGAAAACACTTCATATACATTAGTAGCTACTCCAGGCGAAATGTATTCTATATATGTAAAAGCCACCGACAAGTCTGGTAATTTATCCCCTCAAAGTAATCAGGTCGCCGCAGGTGGAATCAATAAAGGATTAAAATACTCCTATTACGAAGGAACATGGGATCTCCTTCCTGATTTTAGCGCTTTAACCCCTGCTGCTACAGGATATGTTTCAAACGTTACATTAACGCCAAGATTACAAGACAATAATTTTGCAATGCAGTTTGAAGGATATTTCTATGCTACCGAAACAGGTACATACACCTTTTACACCTCCTCAGATGATGGTAGTAAATTATATATTGGTGCTACAGAAGTTGTAAATAATGATGGATTACATGGCACTCAGGAGAGATCAGGTACAATTGCCTTAACGCCGGGTGCATATCCAATCAGAATAACTTTCTTTGAAAAAGGCGGAGGAGAAGTTTTACAGGCTAGATATCAGCTCACTGCTGGTGGAATAAGCAAACAATTAATACCTGATGTGGCTTTCGCTGATTACAATCTTAGCAGTTCATTGCCTACTTCTCCAAATAGCCTTGTTGCTGAAGTTGCCGCATATAACAGAATCAATCTGACATGGACAGACAGATCTGATAATGAAACGGGATTTGAAATCTACAGGTCTACGACCAACAATTCCAATCATCAACTTATCGCTACAGTTGATGCAGAAACAACTACATATGCTGATTTATCATTATCTGGAAGTACGCGATATTATTATAAGGTAAGAGCCATTAACGACAATGGAAGCTCTACCTTTTCTAATGAAGTAAATAAAACTACTCCGGTTTCACCTAACACGCCGAACGTTCCAAATACGTTGGTTGCTACCGCTGATTCTCCATCCCAGATCAATGTTTCCTGGAATGATAATTCATCAAATGAAACAGGATTTGAAGTACACAGGTCAACAATGTCAAATGGCGCGTATACATTAGTTTACAGTGCAGCAGCAGGCGTTACTTCCTTCATTGATAATAACCTTGATGCCTATACAACTTACTATTACAAGGTTCGTGCAGTGAATTCAGGCGCTTATTCTGCGTTCTCTTCCATTGTAAATGCAAGAACATTGACTCATGCCCCGATTTTCGTAACCATCGGAAATAAAACAGCAACTGAAGGGTCAAGGCTTGATCTGACATTGACCGCGACGGATGAAGATGGTGATCTTATCACTTTCTCAGCAACCGGACTTCCTTCATTTGTGGCTATCGCTAATAACTTTGGAGTAAGTGCAACCCTTACCATTAACCCTGGCTATGCTCACTCAGGAGTTTATGAAGGAATTGTAATTACCGCCAATGATGGTAAAGGAGGTATAGACACTGAAACGATCTCTATTACCGTGAACAATGTAAACAGAGCTCCTCAATTAGCTGCTATTGGTAATGCAGAGGTAAATGAACTATCGGATTTAATCATAGATTTATCAGGAACAGATGCTGATGGTGATACTATTAGTTTTTCTGCAACAGGCTTACCTTCTTTTGCTACTTTCTCGAATTCAGGAAGCGGAACAGGAAGTATAAATGTAAATCCTGAAATTGGAGATGCCGGAAGCTATAATGTAACGGTAACAGTAACAGATGCCAACACAGATACTTCTTCTGAAACTTTTACGTTAAAAGTTAACAAGCTAAACCTCAATGCTCCTGTAATTGCCACTATCGGAAACAAAACTTTAGATGAAAATACGAATCAAAGTTATGCTCTAACTGCTTCCGATGCGGATGGAGATGCAGTAACGCTTTCAGCAACAGGACTACCTTCATTTGCTACATTTACAAGTACCGGCAATGGAACAGGAACCCTTGCTGTGGCTCCTAGCTATTCTCACTCCGGAGTTTATTCCAATGTAATAATCTCAGCGAATGATGGAAATGGAGGTTCATCCACACAAACCATATCAATAACAGTAAACAATGTAAACAGAGCACCAATAGTAGCACAAATAGGAACTCAATCTATAAATGAAGGTACTTCTCTTACTGTGAATATTATTGCTAGTGATGCGGATGGTGATGTGTTAACTTTAACTGCCACAAATTTACCTGCTGATTTTTCTGCGTTTACAAATACAGGAAATGGTACTGCCACATTGAAATTCTCTCCAGGATTCTCGAATTCCGGAACATACAACAACGTAACTATAACAGTAGTTGATGGAAACGGTGGAACAGACACAGAATCCTTTACCTTAAATGTAGAAGACGTAGTCGGAGGATCACAAACAATTATCTATAGAGTAAATTCGGGAGGTGAAGCACTTACCGCCACACCTATTAGTTGGGAAGGTGATACCTACGCTTCTCCTTCACAATACTTAACAAATCCTAGCGGCTCAAGCTTAACTGAGGGTGGTTGCTGGTGGCCTGACCATACAAATACTACAGGAACATCTGATTGCATATTTGGATCATTTAGATTTGACTGGGGTGCACCTATAAAATATGATTTTCCTGTTGCAAATGGCAATTACATAATCAACCTATTCTTTGCACAAAAGAAAAATACATGGCCTCCTGACTATCAACACGTTGCTGGCGATCACTTATTTGACGTCTTTATCGAATCAGCTCTGGTACTTGATAACATGGACATGTTCGCAGAGAATGGATTTAATGCTATCAAAAAGAGCTTTAATGTCGAAATAACAGATGGACATATTAATATTGATTTATTTAATGTCATAAACAGCCCACAAATAAATGGAATTGAAATCATTTCGGTAGTAGGTGCTGAATCAGGTGCAAATGCAAGATTTGCCGATGAAGCAATTCAAATTGAAGAAAGTAATAAAGTAACTGTACTTCCTAATCCATTAAGTGCAGGAGATGATCAGGTAATCTTAACTTTCGATAAGCTGATCTCAGAAGAAATAACAGTTTCTATGTTTGATAATTTTGGTTCTTCTATTTTATCCAGAGGATATCAGGTAGATTACAGTAACTCTATAACTATTGATTTAACAGGAATTTATCTAAATCCAGGCATATATTTAATTCAGGTTAATTCGAATACCCTAAACAACCAAACATTGAAATTGTTAAAAGAATAATTATAATTTGTTTAAGGAAAAAAAGAGTCCGTTGTTTCGGGCTCTTTTTTTTATTTAAGTAAAACTAATTTGGACTGAATCAACCACTTTGCACTAAACTATGATGAAACAAATCATTGTCTTTGTCACCCTGTTTCTTATTCTCGGTACACTGATTGCTTATTTTATAATTGATAAAAAGCAAGAGCCGCTTGATTTCAATAAGGATATCAGGGAAGCTGCAGGAGGGAAATTTATTCAGCTTTCGAAAGGTCTGGTTCATTATGAGATCATAGGAAGTGATGATAAGCCGTTGATAATCTTAGTTGGAGGTGGTGGACTCGGTTATAACATTTGGGATCCCAATATTGATAAATTTATTCAAAGCGGTTTCCGGGTTTTACGATATGACCACTACGGCAGAGGGTATTCTGATAAGGTCAATGAAGATTATTCTTTGGATCTATATTACGGTCAGTTTAAAGAGTTTTTGGATGCTTTAGAAATACAAGAACCCTTTCACCTGGCAGGAGTTTCCATGGGTGCTATGGTGGCAATGAAATATACTGTTGAAAACCAAAACAAAATATTAAAACTTATTCTCATAGACCCTGCGGGAATTCATCCATTTAGGGCGCCTTTTGTTCTCAAAGTACCTGTTGTTTCACACTTATTAATGACCTTTTATTGGCGACCAAAAGCTATCCAGTCGCAAATTGAAGAGTTTTATAAGCCTGAAAAATTCCCGGAGTATAGAAAAGAGCTGGAAAAACAAATCAGTCTTAAAGGCTACAAAAAGGTTCAAAAATCCATATGGCTAAATACTTTAAGTATTGATATGACCGATTATATCAAACAACTCGGACAACTCGATAAGGAAATTATGCTGGTATGGGGCAAGCAGGATACAAGAACAAGGATTGAAAGCAGTAAGCTTTACCTGGAATCAATCAAGGATATTGTATTTTTACCGGTAGACAAAGCAGGACATTTATCAAATTATGAAAGACCCGAAATAGTTAACCCCGCAGTAATCAGGTTCCTAAAACGCTAAAAATGCCTATAATAAGCTTCAGTGGCAATAGCAAGGATTTCTTTGTCTCCCCTACTGTCGCCATATACGTAAATATTTTCAAATTCTTTCAGATCCAGAATATCTAAAACCCTTTTTAACTTCTCAGGACCATAGCAGTTCGGGCTACAAAGTTTTCCGGTAAGCAGTCCATCTTTGGTTTCCAACTGCGTCCCAATAAGTTCAATGTCCATCTTTTTTGTCCATGGCTGAAGCCAGTTTTCTGCAGATGCTGAAACAAGTACTACCCTGTCTCCTCTTTTTTTATGTTCTTCTATTTTTTTGTTAGCCTTCGGCCTAAGCATTTTTGGAATTATTGTTTCGGCAAAATCGTCACATTTTTTTTGAAAATCCTGATAAGTATCTCCTTTAAAAAAATAGGTAATCACCATTTCTTTGGCTTTCCAGTTTGGAATAACCTTTAACTTAAACAATACCATTATAGGCGCCATAAAAAGAAATCCTTTATAAAACGCCCACTTTCCTTTCTGAAATTTTATTACTTCAAGAAAAGAATCGTTGTAGGTGATGGTTCCATCAAAATCGAAAAGCGCTAAGTTCTTTTTCATTATTTGTTTTAACCACAGGGAACACGGAGAATACAGAGCATAAAATGGATAAGGTTCTAGGCCGTTGTGAAAATCTCCGCTCGGTATGGCTATTCTCTTAAATGTTTTTCTTTTTAATTATCAATATTTAGTTCTAAATGATGTTTTTACATCTTTAGCTTTTTAAAAATAAACTCCGGGATTAAAGTAATGATTACCATAATCCATCGCCACATCCACAATACGTATATAATGTTCTTTTTTTTGTTTATTCCATGAATGATACTTTTAGCTACCTGATCCGGTTGAGCAGTAATCGGCTTTGGAAGCTTAAGTCCATCAGTCATTTTGGTGTTTACAAATCCAGGCTTTACGGTCATTACATGAACATTAGCATGAAATAATCTGTTTCTCAAACCTGATAAATAGGCAGTAAATCCAGCTTTTGCGCTGCCATAAATATAGTTGCTTTGTCTACCCCTGTCGCCTGCTACGGAACTCACTCCCACAATTACTCCAGATTGCTGTAATTCATACGCATTTGCAATAATATTTAATATGGAAACAGCTCCGGTAAAATTAGTATTAATAATCCTTTGGGCTTCCTCCCAATTGCTTTCTGCAATCTTCTGATCGCCCAGGTAGCCAAAGAAACAAATAGTGATATCAGGTCTATATGTTAATTCCTCAAAAAACTTTTTGTGTGACTCATACTTACAGGCATCAAATTCAAATGCCGAAACCTGTGTATTATACCTGATCTGCAAATCATTTTTAATGGCTTGTAATTGGGAAACTCCCCTACTGGCAAGCATTACATTAAATTTCTGTGAGGCATATAGTCTAGCCAAAGCTATTCCCATATCAGAATTTGCTCCCAATATCAATATATTTTTCATCTATAAAAGGTATGAGGTGTTTAAAAATTCCTGTTTCTTTTCAAATTCAATAAACTTAACTTCTTAAAATTTCCCCAGGTAAATTATTGCAAAGAAACATAGAATCCAACCTAAAAGCGTAAGCTGAATAAAGCGATCCTTATAAAGTATTTTGGTTGGGTTACCGCTTTCTTTTTCCACATAAGTAATTTGCATATAACGCATCACTCCTGCTATTACAAAAACTGCAGTATAATAAACATGATCATTCTGAAATCTCATTGTAACCTCCTGGGAAATGGTATACATAAGATAAGCAACAATGATTACTCCTGAAATCATTGTTATACAAAGGTTTACAAACTCAATATTATAGAATTGTATAGACTTCCTCATCATTTTGCCCGACTCCATATAAATTAAAATATCGTCTCTTCGCTTGGCAATTGCTAAAAACAAAGCCAAAAGGAATATCATTATTACAAGCCATTGGGATATGAAAACATCTACAATAAAACCTCCGGCTATGGTCCTTAATAAAAATCCGGAAGAAAGGATGAGAATATCTAAAATAGAAACGTTTTTCAGCCCCATGGAATAGCCAAGGTTTAATAAAAAGTAGATGATAACAAGAACAAAAAACCTGAGGTCAATAAAATACGCCAACCCAAGACCACCAATTAAAAAAAGCACGGCAATCGGTAACGCAACTTTTGTAGAAATAGCGCCTGAAGCCAAAGGCCGTTTCGATTTGGTTGGGTGTTGCCTGTCTGATTCAATATCCCGATAGTCGTTGAGGATATAAATAGAACTCGCAGTAAGGCTAAAAGCTATAAACCCGCCGAGAAGTAACAAAATATTATGAAGGTTAAATAATTCCCCTGCAAAAAAGACAGGGATAAACAAGAAGCCATTTTTTACCCAGTGATGGACTCTAATGAGTTTTATAAATTGTAGCATTAGTGTTATTTTATGAAGCGTCAAAATTATAATTAAAAAAATTAAAAAATTCGTTTTTTTTATTACCTCTATATCAGAAGATAAAAATTGTACCTATAAAACATTTTATATTACTTTATTATATTGAATAATAATAGTTTTGTCTTTAGTTTATGTTGCAATACTTAATCTATTTATGGTCCTTAATAAAGTTTTGAACAGACGAGTAACCTCTTTAACAGAAATTTTAATAATCGTCGCACTATCATTTTTTCCATTATTTTTCAATTTTCCTTACAGAGTAAATATTTTTCTTTCATGGGAAGGATCGTACAGAATGTATCTCGACCAGGTTCCCTATAAAGACTTCGGGCTTCCCATGGGATTTGGATACTGGATAATACCTTCCTTGTTCTTTAAAATTTTTGGGCCCTATCTCTTTTCTCTGATAAAAGCACAGGTCCTAATTAACCTGCTTTCAGGATTTACTTTCCGGTCCATTTTAAGCACCTTGGAGGTAAAGCCAGTGCAAAAGTTATTATCGGTAATACTATATTGTATTTCATACTCATTCTTTAACTTTTGGCCCTGGTACAACCATACCGTGTTTGTGTATGAGATCCTTGGAATAAACTTTGTACTTCTCGCAATTCTGGGAAATCCTTCAAAAAACTGGAAACTTTATTTGTATCTGTTTTTAGGAGCCTTTTTCACCTTTCTTTCATTATTTACAAAGCAGGATGCCGGAGCCATAGGATTTGTAATTTGTGTAGTATTACTGGCTTATCACACTTTTGTAGATAAATCATTTAAAGAAATCCTCCTTTTTATTGCCTTTTTTGGAATAACGGCTTGTTGCTTTATTTTACCCTTTGCTCAACACGGATTTTTCTATTGGTTTAACTACGGCCAACCGCCCCATAATTCCAGAATTACAATTGCCGATTTTCTTCATGAAATCTTTGGTTTTTCTCACTGGATTAAATTTTATCTATTCGCAGTTGCATTAATTTTAATCAATTCTATAAAAGATTTCAGAGTTTTTATTCTACAAAAGAGAGAAGTGATTTTCACACTGCTTACGTTAGGAATTTTAGGAGAAGCGCTGCTAATTCAGGTAACGAGTTATACCCCCCCTGACAACAACATTTATTTTCACAGCTTTGCTTTCGCTTTTATTATTTCAGCGATAAATTTTAACATAATTGTTGAGAAATTATATGTAACAGTAATTGCTGTAGTGATGCTTCTTTTTTGGTGGAGCGGGGTATATTGGAAGTATATTCAAAGTATATTGACAAGATATACCAATATTGAGATAACTAATCTTTCCACTAGATCAGTAAAGATAGAAGAAGATTCCACGCTAATTGATATGTCTCAATGGAAACTCTCAGGCCTTAAATCGTTTGACCGAATTTATTTACCGGGACCAACGGTGGATGGGATGAAAAGATTAATGGAATCCGATGCCATAAAAAACAAAAAGAATCCAAAGGTGCTAAATATGAGTGAGCTTACTCCCCTTGCCAGCGAAATCGGCTACGAACTTGAAAAAGGGCTTCCTCTGTGGTACCATCAGGATGTTTCAATTTTTGATAAAGAAGTGGATTTCTTTGCCAAAAGAATTGAAGAAGATTATTATGACATGGTATTGTTTGAAACCATTCCGTACCTGGAAAATTTTTATCCTGAGAAGATAAGGCAGACCTTAATTAAGCATTACAAATTACAGGACAAATTCCTGGCTCCAAGGAGACCAACGGACTCCTGGATTGAAGTTTATGTAAAAAAATAGATACACAACTTTTTCAAAGTGCAGGTGATGACATCCTTTTGTCTTCAAATGAAGGATGTCGTCGCTAAACTGCTAATTAGAATTAAAAACATATTTAGCAGCTATAGGAAAGTGGTCTGAATAATTTATTGTGCTATAAGTTTTGAGGTTAGTAGCCTCTATACCTTTGCTATAAAATTGATTGTCAATTCTTAAGAAAAACAAAGTGTTCCCATTATAGGTAAAACCAAACCCTTTTCCAGCTTCCTCAAAAGAATTGTTTAATTTGCTTTTAAAGGCATTGTAAACATATCCGTAGGGAGTTTCATTGAAGTCTCCGCAAACTATCACTTTATAAGGGCTTTCTTCGATAAAGTCTAACAATATTTTCGTTTGCAGACTTCTGTCAATCGTCCCATGTTTAATTCTATAATAAAGAAAGACAAAATCTTCAACCATATCATCCCAGGTCTTTTTATTTGAGATACCCGCTCTTTTTATTTCCATGGATTGAAGGTGAATATTAATTACTCTTATAGTATCGCCTTTAATTACCAAATCTGCATAATTACCCCTATTAAAGTTATTGCTGCTGAAAATAATTTCTCCCTTGTTCACAATTGGATGTTTAGAAAATATTGCCACACCTATTTCCCCGGTGGTATGATTTACTTTAGCTCCTGAGAAAAAACAATGGTAGGCTTTATTCTGGCTCAATTTCTCTACTGAGTTCCAATATTTGGATTCATCGTTATTGTAAAATTCCTGGAAGCACTTTATGTCAGCATCCTGATCTGCCAGCCAAGCCATCATCTCATCTGCTTTTGGCAAGAAACTATCTGAGTAAACATCTTCCTTCAACAATCGGCTGGTATTATAGCTCAAAATTGAAAAAGTCTCCTTTTCGTCCTTATGACTGCTGAAATGGAAAGAATAAGAAGAAATAATAAATTTGAAACCGAGAATTATCACAATTAAAGGAAAGGCGGCAAGAAATTTTCTCTTCAATACAAAAAAAACAAAGAGAAAAATATTAAACAGTATAATGAAGGGAATTGAAAGAGAGATAAAACTTATCGGCCAAAAATCTAAAGGAGAGATATAAATACTTGATAAAACAAGGAGGCTGATTAGAAAAAAGATAATTGTTAAAAATTTCACTTTGTTATATTTAAGAGAACAAAAATAAATAAAAGTTCCAATACTTACTTTCTTTGAGGACACTTATAAATGAAGCCTCAAACTTTTACAAAAAGTTAATATTGTTTTCTCTATTTTTAATCCCGAATTTAACTACACCTATAAAATTGGTAAGGACTGTCGCATCAATATTGGATAGAAAAGTTTCAAAGAACCTTCTATTAGCCATTGGAATTTCAGGGTATTTAATATTGTTTTTAATAACACTGAATCATAAACAAGCACCGCTTTTTGACGAGGTGTTATTTATCCCAAATGTTTACCTTTTTGAAGAATATGGTTTATCAAAAGAGTTTTTATTAAAAATAGACAATCAGGCTCCAGGCCCGCTTTATCAATTTATTCATTATCCTTTAAAATCCATCACCAATATGACAACTCCCGGTATTCGGCTTGTCAATGTGTTTATCCTAGGACTGATAATTCTACTCATTTCAAAAATTGTCTCATTAATTAAAAACACCTCCTTTAAAGATGCCTTCATATATTCACTGAATATTGTCGCTGTGCCAATGGTGTGGCAAGTATCAGGAATGGCACTGACAGAGGTACCGGCAATGTTATTTGCAACATTAGCGGTGCTGTTTATGGCAATTGTTTTAAAATACGAAAAAGGTTCTCTGTCTAAAAGTCTTTGCATGTCTCTTCTTGGAGGAATAGCCTTAGGATTTGCCATCCTGGGACGGTCTCCATTTTTACTTGTTGCTTTCGCCGCAGGCGTTTTATTGTTGGTTGACCTAAAGAACATCAATAGATGGATATCTGTTGCAGTATTTTCAATTAGTGCCCTTGCTATGTGTATTCCTGTCTTTGCAATATGGGAAGGATTGGTGCCTCCTCAGCAAGCTTTTGTGGGTGCTGGGGGAATTGTACCCTGGCATGGAATTCTTGCCTTTGCATATGGCGCCCTATTAATCATAATTATTTGTCCAAAATGGTTTTTCTTCAATAAAAAAATATTGATAGCCTTGATATTATCTTACTGTATAATACTTGTTCTCAATATATTAGTACTTGGCTATAAATATTATCCCCTTAGCGAAGTTCTAGAAAAGATTTTCCCAAGGGAAATGATGAAAATATATCCGTTTCTTATTTCTCCATTATTGGCCACCCTGGCCTTTTATTTTTTAGCCTGTTGCGCAGTTCATGCCTGGAATAAAAGAACAGAACCTTTGTTTCTCTTTATTTTAGCATGCGGAATTTTAATTCTTTCTACCAGTTTTAAAGTCACTCACCTTTTCAGCTCACGTTATGTGGCACAGGCTGCACCTTTCTTCGTAATGATTTCTCCTGGTTTTGATGACTTTACCGTGTCCAAAGTACTAAGGCTTATCATAGGGATGGCAATTGGTTTCTTATCTCTGGAAACTTATTTCTTATTCCAATAACTTCTGTCACTTCTTTTTTCGATGGCACCCGTGTAAGAAAACGAGCCGAAGCACTGTTTTTAACATTAAGTTTATTTTCATTTTTGTATTAAATAAGATTTTAACAAGAAAAAATTAAATAATTTACATATTGTTAAAACCAGCTATGAGAAAAGATTTATTCGTATTGAGAACTAAAACCAGAAAACATTCTTAATTAGAATACGACTTTCTTATACTTTCTTATTTCGCTAATGCTACAATCCATAAAGAAATATGGACAAAGGAGTACTAACTGAAGTAAAAAGATGAGAAAACAAGACAACTATATTTATATTGGCTCCTACTTCCAAGGGTATTTATTGAGCCAATTGAAAGCCACACTCCCTTTTTTGAAATTCAGCCTCAAGGTCATTTTATTTTTATTCCTATTATTAAATTCATCAAAGACCTTAAGTCAGGATTGTAATTGTGACCATACCATTACTTTGGATCAGGAAATTATTGACGGTTCCAAACTAGGTATTTCTCCCGGCGATACCATTTGTATCCAAGCTGGTAAAAGAGAATATTTATGGTTTCAGAATTTCGAGGGAACACAAGACAAACCTCTAGTGTTCATAAATTGCGGTGGGCAAGTAACTATTTCAAATACAACCAAATGGGGTATTTCCTTCTCCTATAGTAAATATTTTAAAATTCTAGGTTCAGGCGACCCTAATTTTAAATATGGAATTAAAATCGATGGAGTAGCAACTGTAGGGCTAGGATTTAATAGATTAACCACAGATTTTGAAGCGGGTTACATTGAAGTGACTAAATCATTGGGTGTCGGATGTAATGCTAAAACAGACCCTGAATGCGATAAACCAGAAACCTGGCGGGGAAATTTTGTGATGCGTAACGTAGATATTCACCATTTTTATATTCACGATGTAGGTACAAAAGCTGGCGGAGGTGAAGGCTTTTATTTAGGCCATTCATTTTTCATGGGAATTAAAACAACTTGCGGGACCCTATTTCCTCATGATATTGAGAATATTAAGGTACACGATAATATTATAGAAAATACAGCTTTTGATGGCATGCAACTGAGTTGTGCAATATCCGGTGCAGAAGTTTATAATAACAGTATTAAAAATTATGGCATACTTAATAATGGTTCTCAGCAAACAGGAATGGTGATCGGGGGAGGATCTAAAGGGAAATATTACAACAATACAATTGAAAAGGGAACAGGCGCAGGCATTACCGTTTTCGGACAAGGTGATGTATACGTTTATAACAACGTAATATCTAATTCTGAACAAGATGGAATATTTATTGACGACAGAACGACAACAGCAGGACTAGGATTTCATTTGTACAACAACACGGTTATCGACGCAAAATTGAATGGAATAACCATGTACAGTGCTCAAAGTAAAGGAAATACTTTTTACAATAACCTGATTGTAAATCCTGGAAACCAGACGGTGTTTGTAACAAATCCCAAAAAAGCATTTATTTACCTGGAAAACATGCCAGGTAAAGTGGTAGATTTCGACTCTGCAAATAATTTTTTCAGCAAGGATGTGGCATCCGTTAAATTTGCTGATCCCGCTAACCTTGATTTCCATTTACAAAAGACTTCGCCTGTAATTGACAAAGGAAAAGATCTTTCTTCTCAGGGAGTAACCTTTGACCTGGATTATTTTAAAAGATCTTACGGAAAAGCTTTTGACCCTGGTGCATATGAGTTTGGAGCTTCAGTTTCCGTTCCTCAATTAAAAATAAAAGTGGTAACTACCTCAATAAAATGTAATGGCGGCAACGATGGCGCGGCTTCAATTACTGCAATCGGAGGCATTGAACCTTATAGCTATATCTGGTCTACAGGTGCTGTTACACCTACAGTGAGCGGATTAAAAGCAGGATCCTATTCTGTTAAAGTAATTGATGATATTGGAAATCATACCACAGAAAACATAACCATTACAGAACCATCTGCACTTTCAATTACTTTTTCCAAAGTGAATGAATCCGAAACAGCCAAAGGATCTATCAATATAACAGCACAAGGCGGACTAGCGCCCTATACTTATAAATGGTCTAACAATGAAACCACCGAGGATTTAAACAATTTATCAGAAGGAAGCTATACCGTTACAGTAACAGACCAAAACAAGTGTTCGGTAACACAAACTATTGCTTTGAAAAAGTATTCTGAGGTAACGGTTGATCCCCTTCCTAAAGCTAGTGCCGGCAATGATACTACGATTTATTCCATTAAAAATGAAGTTACCTTAACTGGTACCTCAAACATTGCAAATGAGAAACTCTCTGAAATTTATTGGGAACAGATAAATGGACCGGCGCTGGACCTTACTGACACCGACGACGAGGTGATTACCTTATCCAACCTATTGGAAGGAACATACACCTTCAGGTTTACTGTAATTGACATTAATAACAATATTGCTTCAGACGAAGTAGAAGTGATGGTAATAACTCCTGTCGAAAACAGCTTAGCCATTATTCCTGCTAAATTTTTCTCACCTAATGGGGATAATTCGGGAGATGAAATGTGGCATATTGAAAATGTAGAAAAGATATCCGATTGTCAATTGGTTATCTTCAGTCAAAACGGAGCCAAAGTTTACGAAACCAATCATTATGTAAATAATTGGGATGGAAGATTCAATGGCAGAGACTTACCCGAAGGCGCTTACTTTTATGTAATAAACTGCACCGGAACCGGGCAATCCCAAACAGGTTCTATACGATTATTACGTTAAAAAATTAATTCAAAAATATACTGAGTTAATTTAAACAACCCATAGACAAATAATCCGAAAGCAGCTACTAAAATAAATACAATCAAAAGTATTATACCAGAGCCACTGCCTTGATATTTGCCTTCTTTATAGTGTTTTTTAAGAAGGTTTATATTTCGGCTGTTGGCTCTGTAAGTAAAATCAAAAATATTTCCGATAATAGGAATGCTTCCGATTACTGCATCGGCGAGCACATTCAAAACCATCAGAATAACAACTTTTCTGCTTACCCCATATTTAGCCATTGAAAGTACCAACCCACCAGAAATTATAAAAGTAGCAGCCTCTCCTACAAAAGGTATAAGACCTAAGATTGGATCAAGGCCAAAGCGAATATCTGTGCCCGGAAGCCTGTACTTGCTGTCCATCCATTTTCCTATGGTTTCGATCCACTTTATATCAGGTTTAGAATTATCCATATCAAAATTTTCAAGATTCATACGTAAAAATCTTATTTTATATAATCAGAATCTAAACTTGAAATTAATGCAAAGGTTTGTATTAACATTTTAATATTAACTTTGAATTAATTGATGATTAATAAAAAAAGTATAAAATGATTTTATTTATTGTTCAATTAGATATAAATTTTCCGATTATTTCAATTAAATATCTTTTCATTTGAGTTTAGTTGCTGTAATCGGAGTGTATTGAAATGATCAAAACTGGCTACTAAAATTATTAATTTTTACAAACCCACAAACAAACTATTTAAAATACATGACAGAAGTTGTACTAGGGATTGATATTGGAGGCACCAATACAAAATTTGGATTTGTTGACGCCGACGGCAATTGTTATGAAAGCGGATCGATGCCAACAAATGCGAATGAAGATGTCTCTGCCTTTCTTCCCCGATTATTTGAAAATGTTGACCTGGCAATTAAAAAGTCCGGGGATTCAATAAAACTAAGAGGAATTGGAATAGGCGTTCCCAATGGAAATTATTTTAAAGGAACCGTTGAAAGGCCGCCAAATCTAAAATGGGGAACTGTAGTAAATCTTTCTGCTCTTATAAAAAAACACTATAATATTCCTGTTGCGCTGACCAATGATGCCAATGCCGCGGCATTAGGCGAGATGAAATATGGAGCAGCTAAAGGAATGAAAGATTTTATTGTCATTACTTTGGGAACAGGTTTGGGAAGCGGAATAGTAGTAAATGGAAATCTTGTGTACGGAGCGGATGGTTTTGCAGGAGAGATCGGGCATACTTTAGTTAATGTAAATGGAAGATGGTGCGGTTGTGGAAGAAGAGGATGTCTTGAAACTTATGTGTCTGCTACCGGAATTAAAAGAACCGTTTATAAGCTGCTTGCTGACTATACGGAATCGAGTGAATTACACAATTATAGTTTTAATGAATTAACTGCCGAAATGATCACCGAGGCAGGCTTACGAGGAGACAAAATTGCGTTGGAAGCTTTTGAATATACTGCAAGAATCTTAGGAATGAAACTTGCGGATACGGTGGCTCATACAAGTCCTGAGGCCATTATTCTTTTCGGAGGATTGGTCAATGCCAACGAACTGATTTTTACTCCAACCTTGTACCACATGGAGAAAAACATGTTGGCAATTTATAAAAATAAAGTAAAGTTACTTCCTTCTAAATTGATGAATAAGAATGCAGCGGTACTAGGTGCAAGTGCACTTATTTGGAAGGAAATTGAGGACAAAGGATTATAAGTGGTTATATTTTTTATAAAAAAAGGAGGTTCTGCCTCCTTTTTTTATTTCCCTGGAAATCGAAATCTTATTTTTTATTTTTCTTTCCTTTTAATGAAGACCACTCCTCAATATTTTTTTCATTTTCAGAAACATAAAAATTATTTTTAGCTTCTTTTGCTAAGTTCAAAGACTTTTCAGCAGTTTTGACTGCTTCGGAATAACTACCTTCTTTTGCCAGATACTTAGATTTCACAAATAAGTTCATAAAATTTTCCTGAAGCGCTACTGACTCATTAATCCATTTTAAACCTCTTTCCAACTCATTGTTTTCCAATGCATAATTGGCAGCTTGTGTCAATGAATTTGCAAAATTTCCAACTTCCTTCTCAGTGTTTGATAAGACTTGTTCCTTTACATTTGATTCTATTTTAACGGGAACTCTGAATTTATCCCACTTCAAAGACATTGTCATTGAGTTAGAAGAAAAATCAGTAAAGTCAATTGTAAAAGTTTCTGTGGCTGGATGGCTTTCAGGCTTTACCTTGAGGGTCAATACATTTTCTTCAGGTTTATAATTCCCAGCGCTTGTTACACCTGTGTTTTTACTAAAAATAACGGTCCATTCGTCCTTTCCCGGGATTGTGTACAATCCGTATTTACCTGCAGGAAGGGCTTGTCCATTGACAGTGACATCAGAACCAAAATCTACATTTGTTGCAGCATTGGCTCCTGTTCTCCAAAATTTGCTGTAATAATCCAGATTTCCCTCTCCAAAGCTTCTTCCTCTTAAACTAGGACGTGAATAGTCCAAAGTCACATCTGAAAGTCCATAGTTTTGAATTATTTTGGCCGTAGGACTCGCTTGAGGTAATCTTACCTGGGCTTGCACTGCATTAATTCCTAAAAACGCAACAGCAATCAGGATAATTAAGTATGGTTTTTTTTTCATAATTGTGGTTTTGTTAATAAAAGGTTGATTGGTTTAAATATTAAATAAATATTAATCAAAGAGTTTGGCTCTCTGAATAATTTCCGGAGTCACTTTAAAAAATTCTTCATGAATATTAAAAGGCGCTTCCCCGTCAGTCAAAGTTTTTAAAACGTAGGTCCCATTCTCCTGCATAAAATAGGAATTCACATTATCTTTCCAATTAGAGTAGAGAATATTAATAACCTGCTGTCTTAAAAATGGGTCAACAATTGCAAAAAGAGATTCGATTCTTCTTTCAAAACTTCTTACCATTATATCCGCGCTTCCACCGTATATTTTTGCATCTCCGGCATTATGAAAATAATACATTCGGGCATGTTCCAGAAAATTTCCTACTATAGATTTTACAGTAATGTTCTCACTTAGTCCCTTTCTTCCGGGCTTAAGGCAACAAATCCCCCTTACTATTAATTTAATTGGAACGCCTGCCTGAGATGCTTTATAAAACTCGTTAATCGTCTCACTGTCCTCTAAAGAATTTACTTTAATTATAATTCCCGACGACAATCCTTTTTGAGCATTTTCAGCTTCGTTTCTAATCATTTCGATCAATTGCTTTCTCATAAAATGAGGTGCTGTGATCAGGTTTTGATAAATATGGGGTTCAGAGTGACCCGTTATAACATTAAAAAATTCTGAAATATCATGCGCATAAATTTCTCCTGTAGTAAGAAGTCCAAAGTCCGTATACATCCTGGCCGTTTCTTCATTATAATTCCCACTGGACATGTGGCAGTACCTTGTGACCTTCTCCCCTTCCTTTCTTACGATCATTAATAATTTGGTATGGGTCTTTAGGCTACCCACGCCGTATATCACAAAACATCCCGCTTTTTGAAGTTTCAATGCTTCTTTAATATTATTCTCCTCATCAAAACGGGCCTTTACTTCGAAAAGCACGGAAACGTGTTTCCCGTTTTCAGCAGCTTTCAACAATGCGCTGGTAATCCTTGATTCTTTGGCTATTCTATAGATCGTTAGTTTTATGGACAGTACTTTAGGATCTTCAGCGGCTTTTTCCAACAACTGCACCATTGGCTCCATGCTGTTATAAGGATGATGAAGAAAAATATCCTTTTTCTTTAGGTATTCGAATAAATCCTCATTCCCGTGTTTTGGATAACTTAAAGGTGGGACGGGTGCAGGTTGCGGAGGAATTTTATTACGGAATTCCTTATGATTGACAATCTGAAGAAGCCCGGTATAATCTATTAAAGTATCAATTTTAAAGAAATTATCCTGTTCTAACTCCCATCGCTGCATCAAAATTTCCATCATCCATGGGGAAAAATCCGGCTCAACTTCTATTCTTACTACTCTGCCAGTCCTTCTGGTCTTTAGCTTTCTCTTCAGTTCATCAATAAAATCCGCCTCAATGTCGTCGCTTTCTTCCACCGAGAAATCTGCATTCCTGGTAATTCTGAAGAGATTTACAGAAACTATTTCTATATTTCTGAAAAGCTTATCTATCTGCCATCTTATGATATCTTCAATGGGAACAAAAACAATTTCATTCTCCCTGTGAAACTCATAAAACCTTGGAAGATTCTGTGGTATCTGAACAAAGGACAACTTTTTTATTTCCTTGTACTCGTTATACACCTTAGTAACTACTCCAAATATCAATATCTTATTCATTAATATCGGGAAGGAATGGTAACTATCATAAACCATTGGTGTGAGCATCGGGAAAATGGTCTTTTTGAAATATTCCAATGATTTGGATAGCTCATTGCTATTCAATTCCAAAATTCCTTTTATTGAGAATCCATTGTTTCTGAACTGAGGAGATAGGAGGTTTTTGTAAACGTTACCTTGTTCTTTCACAAAATCCTGAGTATCTGCAAACAGTTTCGTTTTAAAAGGCGTGGCTCTTAATCCTGAATAGTCAATTCTTTCTTTTGAATAGTCAAGGTAATTATACAAACTCCCTATCCTGATCATACAAAATTCATCAAGATTTGAAGAAGTTATAGACAGGAATTTGAGCCCTTCGAATATATTTCTATGTGGTTTTCTTGCTTGGTCAAGCACCCTTTCATTAAATCGCAACCAGCTTAAATCCCTGCTTATAAAGTTACTTTTATCGATAAGAGAAGAAATTCTATCCTTAACTAACATTTCCTAAAAGTTTATTAGTGATAAATAAAAAGCCTGCTAACGCAGGCATATTTATTTTATTTAAAATTTTAATCAAAGGCAAATATCCAAAACCTAAATATAAGTACGATGGATAACATATAAAATATTCCTATTACTCTAAATATCCACTCTTGCGTATTTAGCATTCTTTTCAATGAACTCTCTTCTTGGCGCTACTTCGTCACCCATTAGCATCGAAAATAAATGATCTGCTTCTGCTGCTGACTCAATGGACACTTGTTTTAAACTTCGTTTATCAGGATCCATGGTAGTTGTCCAAAGTTGTTCAGGGTTCATTTCTCCCAATCCCTTATATCTTTGAACGCCTACGCTTTCTTCCTTACCATCTTTTGCCAATTCCTTCACAGCAAGCTCTCTGTCTTTTTCAGACCAGCAGTATCGCTCATCTTTCCCTTTCTTAACAAGATATAACGGAGGAAGGGCAATGTATAAATACCCTTTATCGATCAGATCCCTCATATACCTGAAAAAGAAAGTAAGAATTAAAGTACGGATATGACTTCCATCCACGTCCGCATCGGTCATAATAATGATTTTATGATATCTAAGTTTTGTCATGTTCAGCGCTTTGTCATCCTCGGCTGTTCCAAAAGAAACACCTAAAGCGGTGATCATGTTTTTTATTTCTTCATTATCATATATTCTATATTCCTGAGCTTTCTCTACATTGAGAATTTTACCTCTCAAAGGGAGTATGGCTTGGAAAAACCTATTTCTTCCTTGTTTCGCTGACCCTCCGGCAGAATCTCCCTCAACCAGATACAGTTCACAGTTTGCCGGATCATTATCGGAGCAGTCTGCAAGTTTCCCCGGAAGTCCCGTGCCATGTAGAACACTCTTTCTTTGCACCATTTCACGCGCTTTACGTGCTGCATGACGGGCTTGTGCCGCTAGAATAACCTTAGCAACAATTTGTTTGGCTTCTTTAGGATGCTCCTCTAGATAATTGGATAACGCTTCACTTACTGAAGTATCTACGGCGCCCATTACATCACTGTTTCCTAGCTTCGTTTTAGTTTGCCCTTCGAACTGAGGTTCCTGTACTTTTACAGAAATTACAGCAGTGAGTCCTTCACGAAAATCTTCCCCGCTGATCTCGATTTTTACTTTTTCCAGCATATTGGATTTATCCGCATATGCTTTAAGCGTTCTTGTTAAGGCCCTTCTAAACCCTGCTACGTGGGTTCCTCCTTCAATGGTATTGATATTATTTACATAGGAAACCACATTCTCTGAATAAGAATTATTGTAAAGAATGGCTACCTCTACAGGAATCCCTTTGTCCCCAAAAACATAAATCGGGGAGGGTATAATTTTGTCCCTTGTTGAGTCAAGGTATTCTACAAATTCTACGAGCCCGCCTTCACTTAAGAACACATCAGATTTGGGGTTTCCGTCTTCCCCTAATTCCCTTAAATCTTGAAGGTTGATTTTAATTCCTTTATTCAGGAAGGAAAGCTCACGAAGCCGAGTTGCAATGGTTTCGTATTTATATTCCGTAATGGCAAATATTGAAGGATCAGGAGTAAAGTGAACAATGGTACCTCTTTTTTCAGTTGTACCAATTTCTTTTACAGGATATAAAGGTTTTCCAATATTATATTCCTGTCTGAATACTTTGCCTTCACGATGCACGGTAACTTCCATATGTGTAGAAAGTGCATTCACACAAGAAACACCTACTCCATGCAATCCGCCGGAAACTTTATAAGTATCCTTGTCAAACTTTCCTCCGGCATGAAGTACGGTCATTACGACTTCCAATGCGGATTTTTTTTCTTTTTCGTGATAACCCGTAGGAATTCCTCTTCCATTATCTTCCACAGTAACACTGTTGTCTGTATTAACAGTCACACTGATGGTGTCACAATGTCCAGCCAGAGCTTCATCTATTGAGTTGTCAACAACTTCCCAAACCAAATGGTGAAGGCCTTTGATGCCAACATCGCCAATGTACATTGCGGGTCTTTTTCTTACTGCCTCTAATCCTTCTAAAACCTGGATATTATCTGCTGAATAATTATTAGATTTGATTGCGCTGTCCTCTGTCATATATGGGGTTTCAAACAGCGCCAAAAATACGATTTTTTATTCATTTTTCCTTCTAAAGCCCAAACATAAAAAGGCTTATTTAAGGAAAAACATTACTGCATTGAAAGCGAAGACCTACCTTTTGATCCATTATTTCACGATTTCCTTAAATGAGGGAAAGAAACTACCGATTTCAAAACTAATACAACCCCACGGAAAGCATCACCAAAGTACAACCTTCCACTGTTTCGATTCCCTTTTCCTCAGCCATTTGCTCAAGTTCAGGGTTTTCTGTTCCGGGATTAAAAATGATCCTTTTCGGATGAAGGTTTAAGATATAGTCATAAAGCGGTTTCTGATTCCTGGTACCCACATACATGGTCACCGTATCTACGTCCTCTTCCAGAGGCTGGTCATTTCGAATCGTTTCTCCGGCTACCTCCCCTTTCTTCTGTCCTACAGGAACGATGGGATGACCATGTTTCTTCAACATGTTTGCTGCTTTATAAGCATATCTGGTAGCATCATTTGTTGCCCCTAAAATCACTGTTTTTTTCATATCAGATATAAGATTGTTGGAAGAATTCAGGATGAATTTGCCACTCCTAATTCCTCATTACATTTTACTTACCTTTAACGCTAATTGTTCGGCACAACGTTCCCCATCTATTGCTGCTGAAATAATTCCACCGGCAAAACCTGCTCCTTCCCCGCAAGGATAAAGTCTTTTTATTTGAACATGTTCCAGCGTTTGTGAATCTCTTGGAATTTTTACAGGAGAGGATGTTCGGCTTTCCACACCAACGATTTGCGCTTCATTGGTTAAATAACCCCGCATTTTTTGTCCGAATACTTTAAACCCTTCTTTCAAATATTCTGAAATATTCTCCGGCAATACCGCTCTCATTTCAACAGAAGAAAGGCCGGGTTGATAAGAGGTTTCCAGAAGTGTTGCTGATGTTTTATTATTTACAAAATCCAGCATCAGCTGAGCAGGCGCTGTTTGATTATTTCCGGCAAGTGTGCATGCCCTTTGTTCAATTTCCTTTTGAAATTCCAGCCCGGCCAAAGGACCAAACTTCTGATAAGGCTTCAGATCATTTTCATTTACCGCTACAACCATCCCTGAATTTGCGAACTTGGAATCCCTTCTTGAAGGAGACATTCCATTTACAACCACCTCACCGGGAGCCGTTGCTGCAGGTACAATAAACCCACCGGGACACATACAAAAAGAAAAAACTCCTTTTTCAACACCCTTATGCTTTACCTGCGCCACAAGAGCATAAGACGATGCAGGCAAATAAGCGCTTCTTGTCTCGCAATGGTATTGAATACCATCAATAAGTGACTGTGGGTGTTCGATTCTTACTCCTAAAGCAAAGGGCTTGGCTTCAATCAGGATTTTTTTAGCGTTTAACAGATAAAAGATGTCACGGGCTGAATGGCCGGTTGCCAGAATAATCCCCTCTCCTTCTGTCTTATCGCCTTTTTCCGTAACCACGCCCGTTGCCACCTTATCTTTAATAATTATATCTACTACCCTGGTATCAAAATGTACTTCTCCTCCGAACTTTATAATAGATTCCCTTAGCCGGCTTACTACTCCCGGAAGTTTGTTTGTACCAATGTGAGGATGCGCATCTACAAGAATGTTTTCTGTTGCTCCATGACCTACAAAAACCTCTAAAACTTTCCTCAAATCGCCTCTTTTCTTTGATCTGGTATAAAGTTTTCCATCTGAATATGTGCCTGCCCCGCCTTCTCCGAAGCAATAATTGGAGTCCTGATTTACAACGTGGTCTTTATTTATCGCAGCCAAATCCCTTCTTCGGGTTCGTACATCTTTTCCTCTTTCGAGAACAATAGGTTTAACGCCCAATTCAATTAACCTTAATGCCGCAAACAGTCCTGCCGGACCGGCTCCTATAATAATTGCCGTAGGGGCATTCCTGACGTCCTTATAATTATTAAAAATTTCAGGATTTAAAGGAGGCGCTTCATCTATGTATAATTCTATGGATAGGTTTACTTTTATTTGCCTGCTTCTGGCGTCAATTGACCTACGGACAACTTTATATTGAAAGGATTTGTAATCTGGAGAGCAATATTCCTGTTTAAGAAAATTATCTAATTTTTTTTCTACCATTCCTACTTCCGCAGGCAAACTTATTTCTATCTTTGTCATAATGTAAGGGATCTATCCTTAAAATTTCAGCAAAGATAGAGGTATGAAAAGGTATTTAATAAAAATGAATTTGACACCAAAAATAAAAGGGCATCCAAAAAGCTTCAGCGTAACTTCTGACCGTGCAATAGCAGTCAACAACGATGACATATGCCTGGAGGTTGTCAAAAAACTACATTTTTCGTCTTACTGATTTCTGGAAGGCTTAAGACAGTCTTTCTTTTTTTATTTTTAGCCCCTCAGAATTCCCATTTTTCATACTGAAAAAATCCTTTCCAGCCACTGAAAAAATTCTTCTCCAGCCATTGAAAAAATTTTGTCCGTCGACTGAAAAAAATCTGTTTGCTTACTGAAAGTAAAATGTCCAGCCTCGCTGGTCAACTTACTTAGTGTCACAAGTCAACTTCCGGAAGCTGGCTAGTGAAGTTGGACAGCCAGCTTGTCAAGATTATGGTCAGTAAATGGCATTTTGTTAATCAGAAGAAGAAGATCAGTGGTTAATGGCCTAGAAAAGTATGTGGAGGCGTTAGTGATAGTATAGGTTTTTGAAAATAATTTTAAAATTTATGCTTTCCGAATTTTGGGATCTTCAAGTCGTTTGTTATAAATACTTAAAGCACTGAAATAAAGAGTAAGACGAAAACATACTTTTTGGACATTCTCTTCCAGAATTAACACCATTAAGACACAATTAAAAGTGTTTACAATTTATATAATAAGTCACCAAGTCTTTGACATAATGACTTTATCTGTTGTTTATATTTTAATTACTTTTATAAAATGTAGGTATGCACCATTCTTTAATTGAATAGTATACACGCCATTTTTTAATTTGGAAATATCTTCTGATAAGCTTTGATTAACCTCTGATTCGCTCACCCTATTCCTTATTGCCTGATTGACTCCCTCGGTTGTAATTATACTGTAACTGATTTCCCTTGAAATCTCTGGCTCTTTCAGAATCAGAACTACATTACCGGTAGTGGGATTAGGATATACACTTGTTGAAAAAATTCTTACTTCAGAACTTTCCATGTATTTAACTATGCTATAATGCGAAGTTCCATTACTATCCAATTGTTTTAGTCTATAGTAAGCGCCGTCAGTTATTGGTTTTCATCTGTAAAACTATAATCTTGGGTTTCAGAACTACTCACAAACCCTACTGTTTCAAAACTTTGGAAACCATCAAGGGACCTTTGAACTTCAAAACCCCTGTTGTTGGTTTCTTCTGCTGTTTCCCATGTCAGTATGGCTGTGGTGTTTATCTGTTTTACGTCAAAGCTTAGGTACTGAACAGGAAGTGTGTGAATTAAAGTAGAAGAAGCAATGGTGAAAGGACTAAAATCTGTTTGATAATTTTGTGTGGTTACGCTTCCTTTTCTCCAGGTACCTGCAACGTCTATTCCTCCCTTATTTTCCCAAAAACCTACTGAATTATAATGAGCAACCTTTAAAAAGCTAAGGTCGCCACTTTCACTCACCTTACTACTCTCACCCCAATACAGAGTCACTCTTGCATTTCCTCCGGACACTCGTTTTAAATCCCAGTATTCTACCTGACTGACTACCGGGATCCCACTTTCATCTGATGCGGTCTTTTTAATAGGATTCCCTATATAATATTCCGCTTCAAAAGTATTCGTAATAGCAAATTCAGGTTCAATCGCAAGTGGTCGATATAAAGTGTCTTTGCCTATGGGAAAGATGAACTTTGCCGTGGAGGTCACGGTCTTTTCCATTCTACCTATTACATAACTGTCTTCATCCGCATTTGTATAAGTAGCATTTTGGCCCATTTTAAGCATGGCACCATCCTTCATGGTTATTTTCCCGGAAGATGGAAAAATCAAGGAGCCATTAATTGTAAAATCTGAAGAAGATTCAATGGCTTTTAAAAATTTAGCTTCTGCATTAAAAAGAACCGAAGCAGATGCATTTGATGACCATGTTCCGTTATAAATAAAATCACCAGTGAAAGTGGCGACGCTTGAAGGACTATTCAAATCTATAGTTCCATTCAACGTTGTTGTTCCTCCTGATGTCAAACTTCCATCTCCTATTGTTAGGGAAGCCTCAGCATTCACGGTTAAATTCCTGCACCTCGCAACAGTGGTAATTACAGGCATATTTGGCGTACCTGCCGGGATTACTACATTATGAGAAGAGGAGGGTACTCCTCCGCACCAGTTGCCAGAAAGCTCCCATCTGGAATCTACCGCTCCTGACCAGGTGTTTACAGGATCTACGGTTATTGTAAATGAACTTGAACCGCCGCAGCCATTTTTGGTAGCAGTTACCGTTATTGTTGCAGTTATTGCGCTATTGGTAGAATTTGATACTCTTAAACCTGAAATATTTCCGGTTCCTGAGGAGGCCAGCCCTATTGCTGTATTGTTATTGGACCAGGATATCGTCGAACCACCGACACTGCTTGAAAAATTTGCATTGATGGTAGCGCCATTGCAAACAGACATATTGGATGGGACTGTAACTGTGGGAGTAGCGTTTACAGTTGCAGTCATGGCTTTCCTTGTTGTGCTTTCACATGCAGGGGACGAAGCATATACTGCGACATAAACCGTTCTGGTAGTACTTGTTGTCAAAGTATTTCCGTCTGTTTTGAATGCGGTACCACCGCTTGCCACATTATACCATTTATAATTCTCCCCGGTTCTTGCTCCGGTAGCGGTTAAAGTTACAGAACCACATCCCGATACATTTGATCCACCTGGTGTACCGCAAGCATTCACATTTGCACAAAAGGAAGTTGAGGTAGAAGAACAGCCGCCCGGCGCAATAATTCTAGGACATCCGTTGGGACCACAATTTGCATTGGTTGTAGCAATACCACCTCCGATATTTATTTCTCCCAAGCCCATAAAAATATGGTCACCATAACTTGAAAAGGCCCCTCCAATAACCAATTTTCCACCAGACTCTATATCATAAGTAATCCCACCTGAAGTAGACATTGATCCACTGATTGTTAAAGTTTTTCCTGATTTCACCCTTAATATAAATCCTCCGGCCGAATTTATAGTCAACGAAACAAGAGTCTCATTTACATCGATATTTAAAACCGCATTAAGTGATGGATTTAAAACTGTGCAGCTACTATTATAACCAGAACTCCAATTCTTTGTTCCACTTACTGAACATTGTGCGAAACCTTTACTAGATACGAAAAGGAATAAGATAATTAAAAAACTAAAGCCCTTTCTTACAATCTTCTTGTCATGTAATCTTAATGAAGTGTTGAGCATATTCTTTTATCATTTTAATCGCTGTGTGCGACAACGCCAAAAAATATGCTTGTTAAAGAAAATATTTAAAAACAGCTTAAATTTTCAAAAAAAGCGGCTTTTACAAGCCTTATATCGTCATTTCTATAAACTAAACTATCCCATTTGGAGAAAAAATTAAACCATTTTGGGAAGTAATAAATTAAAGAATGTGTAAAAATTTTTCGTTAAATACTTTCAAGTTTGCTCATGCTCTTCTTTTATCATCATCTACCTATACAATAGGGATAATTGAGGGAATACAAATAAAAAAAGATCTCCGGCCTACGGGGACGGAGATCTAAAGATCAACAATGATTAAGATTACAATTAAGTTTTTAAATTTTATTTATACACCTGTTTATTATATTTTGATAAGCTTTAGTTGATGGGTTTGATTTCCATTTTTTAATATAATGGTATAAACTCCATCATTTAAGGTTGAAATGTCCTGAGATAAACGCTCATTTATCTGATCATTTTTTATTTCTCTTTTTAACACCTTTGATACTCCATCACTGGAGATGATCTGGTAATTTAAGTGATAGGCTATTTCAGATTCTTCTAAAATCAGTACTACATTTCCATTGGTCGGATTTGGATATAAACTTGTTGCAACTTTATAAAGGTCAGTTCCTGCAACATATTTAATTACACTGAATTTAAATTTACCGTTATAATCCACTTGTTTTAATCTATAATATGCTCCGCTTGCCGAAGGGTTTACATCTGTAAACTCATAGTAAGCGCTATGGTTGGTGGTACCATTTCCGTCTACAAACCCTACAATTTCAAATGTCTGGAATCCGTCTGTTGATCGTTGGATTTCAAATCCTTTGTTATTTGTTTCGGAAGAAGTCTCCCATTCCAATAGAATCCCTGCTGATCCAGTTGTTATGTTAAAACTGTTAAGTTGCACAGGTTGAGGAAGTACGGGAACCTCTGATTTCGCACTCATCGGGCTAAAGTTCCCTAAATATTTTTTAGTGGTCATAATCCCTGAATTGACCGTACTTGAACCGTCAACATCAACTTCAAAAGTTTCCCATTCTCCGGCTCCAGTGTTAAAGTGACCTATTCTTAAATCCTGAAAATCGCCATTTTCATTCACATTTGTTGAAGCCGCCCAGTATAAAATCACTTTTGCACTATCACCGGAAATTCTATGCAAATCGAAATATTCAAAGTCACTAAGGTAAAGCCCTTCAGAAGCTTCGGGAGCAACATTATGTGCGCTTTCTTTAAAATATTGTGCTGTAAATGCAGAGGTGGTAGAGGTTTTAGTAACAAATCCTATTCTCCTATACACAGTGTCCGCTCCAATCGGAAAAATAAAAGGCGTGGTAGATGCGTGAATTTTAGTTACAGGCCCTTCGATAAAACTATTGCCAGAAGCATTTGCATAAGTAGCATCAACATCTAAGGTAAGTACGGCAGCACCTGAGGTAATTATTTTTCCTGAAGAAGAAAACGTCAGGTTGCGTTTTACTGTTAAGGGTGTACCTAAAGTGATATCACCTGTTTTATTTATTGTTAGATCTCTGACCGTTTGTTTTCCGGTTACAAAATTTAACCCTGCTTCAAAAATTGCATTTTCACCTATTACAAGATTTGTATTTGAAGTACCTTCAAATTTTGTAGTTGCGGTCACCAAACCATCCACTGTTAAGGTATATTCATTCAGATTTAACAATGGAACATCTATCTTTTCCTTCACGGTAATTGTTTTTCCGATTCCAGTAAGGTGGTGAATTCCTGATTTTCCTTTAAAAGTCTTTTTAAAGTTGACATTACCTTTAAAGTTGATACTATTCACTGCACTTTCTGTCCAGGTTCCATCCATTATTAAGTCATTGTCGAACGTGGCTGCTGCAACGGAGCTATTAAAGAAAATTGCACCGGTTATCGTACTTGCACCCGCCACATTCAAGTTTCCATTTCCTACAGTAAGACTTGCCCCTGTATTTATTGTTAAATCTTTACAAGAAGCTACAGAACTAATTACAGGCATATTTGGAGAATCGCTGCTTATTACAACATTCTGAGTACTTGATGGAATGCCGCCGCACCAGTTATTGGCATTGTTCCATTCTGTGTTAACTGCTCCTGTCCAGGCATTTGTTGTAGAAACAGCAACCGAAATACTTGAAGAGGTTCCGGTAGAACCGCAAGAGGCAACCCCTCTGACAGTTACATTTCCTGACGATGCATTACTCGCAAAGTCTACGGTAATTTTATTGGTATAATCACCGGATGCAATTGTTGCTCCAACAGGTAAAGACCAGTCATATGTACTTGCATTGGCTATAGATGCAACTTCAAAAACCACTCCTGTTCGCCCCGCACATACAGAACCAGAGCCAGTTATTGAACCTGCCGCACCAACCGCAGTAGAGCAATTATTTACGTTATTACTACAGAAATTGTCTCCGCCTGAATAACAAGTTGTGGAAATAATGGTTGGACATTCACCGCCATAACATTGGGCATTTTTTCCGATATTGATTGTTGTAGCCTTAATAGTCCCGGAACCTCCAAACACATCATTTTTACCGGCGGCGTTAAAAGAACCATTAATGATAAGTGAAGCTCCTGGCTCCACATAAAAAGTTACATTATTGTCAGGAATACTTACCGATCCGTTTATTGTTAAAGTTTTTCCTGACTTTACAAGAAATGTAGCATGAGCAGTTGAACTGACGGACAAAGTCCCGGTTAATGTTAAGTTTATATCCACAGATAAAACTTCTCCATTGCCAAGCCCATTAATAATATAACTTCCAGAATATGAACCTCCGTCAGTTTTAGGAGGATTGGTGCAAGATGACCAATTCAAAGTAGTCCAGTTCTGAGTGTTAGCGCTTGCCGTACATTGAGCTTCCGCTGAATTGCTATTGAAAAAACATATTGTGGAGAATACCAATGCACCAAACATCACAAGCCATTTACCTGTGTAGTTTTTTTCTAGATTTATAAAATTTGCCTCCATACTCCAAAAATTTAAAACTATTTTTAATTGAAATGGAGATATGCCAAAAGCGTGCTTTTTTTCTACAATCTGGGGAAAACCGCCTTTTTTTGAAAATTTAAAGGATTTTATAGGAGTTTGTGGAGAAATTCAACAAGTTCCATAGTCTCAATTTTGGAAAAAAATGGACCAGGGTGGGAAGTTAGGTTTATTGTAAACTTTGAAATTAAAGGATTGTGAGACTGAAATTTGAATTGTTTACCAATTAAAGTAAGAAAGCAATGATGTAAAAATCTAAGAAGGGAGAATAAAAAAATTCATAATGATTACGCTAAAAATGTGCCATATTTTTATAAGCCATGAAACTAATTGATCTTGAGAGAATAATTTTAACGACTTAATAATTAAGGATTTTTGACCTCCCGTAACTAGAAAGTTTTCCAAAAAAGGGATGAAAATTTGGGTGTACTTTTTTTTAAAATCCGTTTGTAAACAAAGGTTTTGACAAGGTTTCGGCCAATTATTTCAATTTCTCAGCTATGGATAACTTTTAAATAGGACATTATCGCTTCATGAAGCCGCCATATTAAAAAGGTCTTTTTTAGTTTTTACAAAAAGTTTGGCATCTTCATATTTCCCGTCTTTTTCATAAACATTTTTAATATCCCTGACAAACTTAAAACCTGCTTTGACCAGAACCCGTGCAGAAGCATGGTTATAGTGGAACACTGGAGCTTCCAGCACTTCATAACCTAGCTGATTAAAACAAAAATCCGTAAATACTTTTACGACTTTAGTCATAATGCCTTTGTTCCAATAAGGTTCGGCCAGCCAGTATCCGAATTCATCCTTTGCTTTATCTCCCGGATACTTTAGCAATAGTCCTAATCCACCGATCAGCTTTCCATCCATTCTGATTACCCAGTTTGTCAATCTTTTTTCTTCTTTTTCTTTTAAATAGACAAACATTATCCACCAGTCTGCATCATTTTCAGTATACGGAGAAGGGACGGTAAGTGTATTTTTATAAACAATGGGATTGTTGAGGTACTTAAGTAAATTATACTTATCATCCATTGTTATTTTATCAAGTTGGAGATGTTCATCTACCTTGATTACCATAGCTTTTAAGGGTTATTTTGATTTAATTTATTACCAATGAAGTACTCAAAGCTAAATGTTTTGTTATAATTGTAAGAGTGCTTCAATTTATATTCAGTTTTATTTCATATTAAAATACATATATGGTTTGGTGGAAACTAATTTCAAACGGAGCTACGATTGTTGATCTGGCCCGTCAGGTTTATACTACATTAAACAAGGATAAAGCCGCATCTGCTCCTAATTCTACGGATGTCCATGACGTGATGAACCGGATAAATTACCTTGAAAAAAACGAAATCAGACAAGCTGAATTAATTAAAAGAATGGCAGAACAAATTAATGCCCTTACAAGCAAAATCCGAACGGCTACAATTCTTGCCATAATTTCATCTATAATAGCGGCAATAAGTATAGGGTGGCAACTGTTAAATAAGTATTAATAAATTTTTCCTCAGATCAGAATCGGAAGTTGATGCGACAGAAAGTTTGTGCAGTTAAAATTTTATTCCTGTTTTTTTTATTTTTTACCCATTCTTGCCAGGAGAGCCCTGAACGCAAGCCCCTTTTAAAGCTTTTTAAAAAGAAGGAAAAAAGACTCAGCGAAAAGGAAATTGCAAAAAAGGCCGCAATACTGGAAGATTATTTTTGCAACCTGCAGGAACGCCGTGGCTTTAACGGGGTAGTACTCGTTGCAAAAGGAACACAAATAATACTCAAAAAACCTTTCGGATATAAAAACTTCAGAACAAAAGAACCCCTCGCAGTTGATGCAGTCTTTCAACTTGCCTCCGTATCAAAACAATTTACTTCCGCTGCAATTATGCTTCTTCAGCAGAGGGGATTATTGAATTATGAAGACTCAGTTCAAAAGTTCTTTCCTGATTTTCCTTATAAAGGAATTACGGTTCATCAATTGTTGACCCATCAGTCAGGACTGACAAACTATGCCTATTTCTGCGACAAGGTATGGGACAGAAAAAAAACAATAAGCAATGAAAATGTGCTCTGCCTGATGACGATGCATAAACCTATCCCCTACTACCAACCGGGTGTCCGATATGACTACAGCAATACAGGCTATATGTTGCTGGCCTCCATTGTAGAGAAGGTAAGCAAGATGAAATTTGAAGATTTCGTCCGCCACAATATTTTCCTTCCGGCAAGGATGTTCAATTCCTACGTTTATAATCATGGAGTCCCAATTGAAATCAGCAATGTAGTGGAAGGTTACAATGGAGGAAGGCGAAGAAAAGCAGGAAAAACCTATCTGGATGGGGTATTGGGAGATAAAGGTGTTTATTCCACCGTAGAGGATCTTTATAAATGGGACAGGGCCTTATATTCCGAACTTGTTTTATGTGATACTACCCTGGAAACAGCTTTTACTCCTGTCTTTAAAAAGCGTAAAAAAAGGGATAATTATGGTTATGGATGGAGAATCAAAGACTATCATGGAGACAAGGTGGTATGGCACAGCGGGTGGTGGGAAGGTTACAAAACGATATTTCTCCGCAACCTTAAAGATGAAACGGTAATTATAGTATTGACAAATTCACTTATCGGGCATTTGAAATCAAATGTTTTATTGGATGCTTATTATGAAAAAAGGATTGATGAAAACCAGGAAGAGGACGCCGATTAAATCCTGGCGATAATTTCTTCTTCTACTTTTTTCTCAAATTTGATCCTTCCTTCTCTTGTTATTTTATAATAGTAAGTATATTGACTAATTGAGCTTTCAGTTCCATTGCCGGAGAGATCTGTGGTTGGGCCATCGTATTCCGCCGTGTTTTTAAACCGTGTTACCCTAATTTTTTTCTTCTTGTCTATAAGTCCCGCATAAGTCTCAGCAGGTGAACAAGCGCAGGCAAAAAGTAAATTGTCGATTATCTTACCTTTCTTATCATAAACCACCAAATAACTTTCGGTAGCCGGTGTATTGTCCTCCTCTATGGCATCAATGGAAGAATAAATAACTGCAATATATTTGGCAGTGGAATCTATTATACCCACATAACTGTATTCTTTGCTTTCTTCTTTTCGAATCATTTCCACTAACAACTCTTCAAAATCGTAAGGAATGTAGTTCCCGTAATTAAAGTTTCTGGTTTCTGATTTTTCTATTCTAAAAGGAAGCTTTATTTTAGGGAAATGTGATACAAATACCTCAAATAGGGCTTCTTTCCGTCCGGCTTCATTGGACACGTTATCGGCAATTAATCCTCTATATTCTTCAGAAGTCTTTATGTTCTTAAAATCAGGGTCTTTTGTTAGACTGCTAATATCCCTGAACCCTTTTACCAGTGCTAACTCCAGGTATTTATTGGTTTCCTCCACCTCCTTACGGGCAGCATGAACTTTAGCGAGTTTATAATAGAGTGCAGGGAGATCATTGTAATTCAATAATTCCGAAATGTTAAGCGCTTTTTGGGCGCTGTCAAACGCTTTGTGCTCCAGAAAAATGCTCCCTAATTCGAAATAAACATCCGGATGAGGGTAAGCAATAATAGAAGCCTTTAATTTATTGATGGCTTGAAAAGTATCTTTTCTACTTTTATAAGTTTCAGCGGCTTGTTGAAAGAGTTTGTTACTAAGCGCTTTCTCTTGATGGTTAGCTCCTCTTCTCGCCCTTTGGACCATTCTGAAATCAAAAATAGTTTTTTCGTTCAGCGTTATCCTGCCTTTTTCATTTTTCTCCTGAACAGTAGTTTTTTTATTGTTGCAGGAATAATTCATTAATAGGAAAATTCCTAAGATGAGCGCTCTGTTTTGCCAACAGAAAAAAGCAGGATGTTTCAAGGAGGTGTTGGAAAATTATGATGCAAATGTTTATAGTTTCCTAATCATCTCCAAGTGTTTTATCTAAAAAAATTACAAAAATTTAAAGGATTAAATTTTGATAATTCTAGATCAATTCTACTCTGTATATTCCTTCCCTAAAAAAAACGATCAATGAAGTACTTAAATGGGTTAACTCACTTTATTTAATAAATTAATTATCAATCAAATACTCTTTTAATTATGACCCAAAAACACAGCTACATTTTAAGTGCAGCTATAGAATTTAAAATAATTTCACAGGCTTCCTTTATCTCCTGCAAAGTGATGGTAAGAGGAGGAGCAATTCTCATTGAGTTGTTGCAGAACAAAAACCAATCTGTTAAAAGTCCATTTTCTATGCATTTGTCTATCACGCTTTTTAAAACAGGAAAACTTTCAAACTCCACCGCCATCAACAACCCCTTACTTCGTACTGAATGTATAGCAGGATGAACCAATAACTGATGAAATAAAGCACTTTTCTCCTCCACCTGGCTAAGCAGGTTTTCCTCAAGAATAATATCGATGGTGGCTAATGATGCAGCGCAACAAACGGGATGCCCGCCAAAAGTAGTAATGTGCCCTAAAATCGGGTTGCTTCTCAATGAGTTCATTATCTCAGGAGATGAAATAAAAGCGCCCATAGGCATGCCTCCTCCCATTCCTTTAGCACAAACCAAAATATCAGGAACGACATTATAATGCTCAAACGCCCAGAATTTACCGGTTCTTCCAAATCCGGCCTGTATTTCATCAAATACCAATAAGGTTCCGGTGGTTGTACAACGTTCTCTTAATTTTCTGAAATACATTTCGTCCGCCATCCTTACCCCTGCTTCTCCCTGCACTGTTTCAATAACCACTGCCGCTACAGAATCGTCAATAAAATCCAGGTCGTTGATATTTCCAAATTCGATATGGCCAATTCCTGGAAGCAAGGGCCTGAAAGCTCTTTTAAATTCCTCACTTCCATTGAGGGATAGGGATCCCTGCGTGCTTCCATGGTATCCATTTATACAAGACAGTATTTTTGAACGGTGCGTATATCTTTTGGCTAATTTCATAGCGCCTTCAACTGCTTCACTGCCCGAATTGACAAAATAGCTTACAGACAATTGTTTGGGCAAAATCTCAGAAAGCCTTGCTGCCAGCTTTACCTGTGGCGCCTGCACTACCTCTCCATAGACCATCACATGCAAATATTTATCAAGCTGCTCCTGAATTGCCTGTAGAACTTTAGGATGACGATGTCCCACATTACTTACACTGATTCCTGAGATCAGGTCAATATATTTTTTTCCATGGGGTCCAAAAAGATAAACACCTTCCGCCCTTTCCACTTCCAATAAAAGAGGAAAATCAGTAGTCTGAGCCAGGTGATTTAAAAACAGTTGTCGTTGAGATAACACGGGGGAATTTTAAATGTTGAATGTTGAATGTTAAATGTTAAATGTATATTAAAAAGCTATTATGTCTTTTAACTTTTGGAGGGTTTTAAACCCTCCAAAAGTTTACGTCAGGTTTTCTTACTCTCTAACTCCCCTCTTCCAACTTCCCACTTCCTACTTTTTCCTAAACCTTGCGGCCACTACCAATTCTTTGCTTCCTGAAGTATATTCATAAAAACCTTTGCCAGACTTCGCTCCCTGGTTCCCTGCTTCCACCATATTGACCAACAAAGGACAAGGTGCATATTTAGGATTCCCAAATCCTTCATGTAAAACCCTCAAAATGGAGAGGCACACATCTAATCCGATAAAATCCGCCAGTTGCAAAGGTCCCATCGGATGAGCCATTCCAAGTTTCATGACCGTATCAATTTCCTCTACTCCTGCCACCCCTTCATATAGGGAATAAATAGCCTCATTAATCATAGGCATCAGGATGCGGTTGGCTACAAAACCTGGATAATCATTGACTTCCACAGGCTGTTTATTCAGTTTTTGAGATAAATCCATTACTGTTTCCGTAACTGTCTTGTCGGTGCTGTAGCCATTGATCACTTCTACCAGCTTCATCACTGGTACTGGATTCATAAAGTGCATTCCTATTACTTTTTCCTGTCGGTTGGTGACAGCAGCGATTTTGGTAATGGATATTGAAGAAGTATTTGAAGCCAGGATGGTATGGGAAGGCGCAAAATTACTCAGCTCTTTAAATATTTTAAGCTTTAGTTCAACGTTTTCGGTAGCTGCTTCCACTACTAGGTCGGCATTTTTTACGCCTTCCTTCATATCAGTAAAAGTGGCAATTCTTTTAACCGTACCTTCTTTTACCTCAGCAGTAATTGTTCCTTTTGCAACCTGTCTTTCCAAATTCTTCGAAATCGTGGTCATCCCTTTGTCTAGCGCTTCCATAGAAACATCAACCAAAGAAACGTTGTATTCATGTTGGGCAAACACATGTGCGATCCCGTTTCCCATTGTTCCCGAACCAATTACTGAAATATTTTTCATAATTCAATTGAAGGATTATAACTTGAAGATTGGCAAATATAGTGCATGCAGAAGAAGTAATTTTTATAGAATGACAAGAAATTAAAGTTTTAAGTAACCTTATTTGCATTTTTCCACTAATTACATTTAACAGTCATCCTAATATTTAATAATGAGCATTTTCAGAAAAGACATACTTAGAAGACTGAGTAACATTGATGACCGGCTGGACCAACTTAAACATCAGTTTAAACAAAGGTTGGGATTATATCGCCCGATTCAAATCATCCCTTACCGGGGTTTTGGCAATTCGGACGAACTCTACCTAAAGGGTAGAGTACTGGAGGATAAAGGCATCAGGCTTCCTGAGGACGACGATTCATTTCTGGAAAACATCCTGGCTATGTATAAAAGATTCCAAAGTGATGAAGTACCGGGTGTGAGGATAAAGGCCAGCTTTCAGGGAAACGAACAGATTGTGACCACCGATAGTGAAGGATATTTTGAAATCAGGATCAAAGCGCCATATGTCCTGGCCATTGGAAGGGCATGGCATGAGGTCCATCTGGAATTGCTTGATCAGTTAAATCCGAGGCAGACAGAACCAGTTACCGCCATAGGTCAGGTACTGGTGCCTCCTGTCGGCAGCCTTTTCGGGGTTATTTCCGATATAGATGATACCGTACTAGTGTCAGATGTTACTAATATTTTAAAAGCTGCACGGCTTGTTTTCCTTCATAATGCCCGGACAAGATTACCATTTAAAGGAATTTCGGCATTCTACAGGGCGCTTCAAAGTGGACCGGATTACACGATATTCAATCCGCTATTTTTTGTTTCGAGCAGTGCATGGAATCTATATGACCTTCTTGTGGATTTTTTCAGTTTTAATGGTATTCCAAAAGCGCCTTTAATGTTGAGAGACATGGGATTAACGGAAGAATATCTGATCAAATCAGGACATGGAATCCATAAAAAGGAACAGATAAGACAAATCTTAAAAACTTATCCGGACCTTCCTTTTATCCTCGTAGGTGACAGCGGGCAGAAGGATCCTGAAATTTATCTGCAAACCATTAAAGATTTTCCTGGAAGAATAAAAGCCATATATATCCGGGATGTTTCTGAAGAGGAACGCGACATCGTAGTACATAAGCTGGCAAAAGAAGCGGCAGGACATGGGGTAGAAATGGTGCTTGTAAAAGATACCGAAGCCGCAGCCTTGCATGCAGCAAGGTTAGGATTTATCGACCCAGAAGTGTTACCTGAAATAAGAGCAGAAAAAGCCTACGATGAAACTATGCCTTCTGAAATGGAAGTATTACTTGATAGTGAAAAAACTGATCCAGATATTATTTAATGTCAGAATCAGAATTTTCATGATTTTAGAATGAACAGAATTTTGAACTTCCAGCATCTTATCTCGAATTACCTTTCCTATCTCGTTACCAAATTCTAAAAATTCTTTAATCCTCTAATTCTGGTTCCTTTAAGTTTGGCAAGTATTACAATTAAATAAAATTTCGGAATTTTATTTGGCACATCACCGATGCAGAGATGCACCTTTCCGGTTCAAGGTTTTAGACCTATTGTCTGATTTTGTGATCTCTGCATTTGGTGTTCTCAGCATCATATAGAAATTTAGGT
>Ga0196965_1000111_pt1 | contig 65217 bp, 70 predicted proteins | sample S1_20metaG_FD_148668 | JGI IMG/M metagenome (GOLD analysis project Ga0196965, IMG submission 148668) | Soil microbial communities from Anza Borrego desert, Southern California, United States - S1_20 | ecosystem: Environmental > Terrestrial > Soil > Desert | place: USA: California | collected...
GCCCGACATGCGGGTCGACGCGCTCGACGATCTCGCCGTCGAGCTCGAGCACGAGACGCAGCACCCCGTGTGCGGCCGGATGCTGCGGGCCGAAATTGATCGTATAGTTCGCGATATCGGAGTGGGTCGCTCCGGCCTGCTCGACCTCGCGCGCGCCGCCGACCGTCTCCACGTCGCTCACTTCTTGATCTCCTCGGCCTTGAGCGGCGTCGGCGCGCCGGGCGCTTCGGGCGAGGCTTTCTCGTCGCCGGGGAGGATGTAGGCGGCGCCTTCCCAGGGGCTGAGGAAATCGAAGGCGCGGAAATCCTGGGCGAGGCGCACCGGCTCGTAGACGACGCGCTTCTGCTCTTCCGAATAGCGGAGCTCGACATAGCCGGAGAGCGGGAAGTCCTTGCGGAACGGATGGCCGCGAAAGCCGTAATCGGTGAGGATGCGGCGGAGGTCGTTGTTGCCGGAGAAGGGCACGCCGTAAAGATCGAACACCTCGCGCTCGAGCCAGCCGGCGACCGGCCACACGACGGTGACCGAAGGGACCGGCACGTCCTCGTCGGCAAAGATGCGGACGCGGATGCGGTGGTTCTTCGTGACCGAGAGGAGGTGGTAGACGACCTCGAAGCGCTCGGGGCGCGCCGGATAGTCGACGCCGGCAATCTCCATCAGCTGCTGATATTCGAAGCGATCGCGCAGCGTCTCGCAGACGTCGACGATCGCCTCGCGCCGGACCGTCAGGGAGACTTCGCCGACCGCGTCCCTCGCCTCCAGCAAAGCATCGCCGAGCGCGAGCGTCACCTCGTCGATGATGCCGATGCGCGGAGCGATGCGGGGAGCCGAGTTGTTGGCCATCAGATAGCCCCCGCCCGCTCATCCTGAGGAGCCGTTGAGCTTGTCGAAACGGCGTCGCGAAGGACCAGGCACGGTCCTTCGAGACGGGCCTTCGCTACGGGCGTCGCCCTACTCAGTCCCTCCACGGAATGAGCGGGTATGATCAAGGCTCCGAAACCCACCGGCACCTCAGCGCTCGATCGTGCCGATGCGGCGGATCTTCCGCTGCAATTGCATAACGCCGTAGAGCAGGGCCTCGGCGGTCGGAGGGCAGCCGGGGACGTAGATGTCCACGGGCACGATCCGGTCGCAGCCGCGCACCACCGAGTAGCTGTAATGATAATAGCCGCCGCCATTGGCGCAGCTGCCCATAGAGATGACGTAGCGCGGCTCCGACATCTGGTCGTAGACCCGCCTCAGCGCCGGCGCCATTTTGTTGCAGAGCGTGCCGGCGACGATCATCACGTCCGACTGGCGGGGGCTGGCGCGAGGCGCGACTCCAAATCTTTCAAGGTCGTAGCGCGGCATGTTCACATGGATCATCTCGACCGCGCAGCAGGCGAGCCCGAACGTCATCCACCAGAGCGAGCCGGTCCTCGCCCACTGGAACAGGTCCTCGGTCGAGGTGACCAGGAAGCCTTTGTCGGCGACCTCGCCCTGCAGGTCGTAAAAGAACTGAGGGTCGGGCTGCTGGAGATCGGCGGGACGCTGGTTCTCGTGGCGCGGGTCGAGGATCACTCCCATTCGAGCGCTCCCTTCTTCCAGGCGTAGGCGAAGCCCAGAGCGAGCTCGATCAGGAAGACCATCATCGCCGCCCAGCCGACGATGCCGGACTCTTCGAGCGACACGGCCCAGGGGAAGAGGAACGCCGCCTCGATGTCGAAGATGATGAAGAGGATCGCGACCAGGTAGAAGCGGACGTCGAACTGCGCCCGGCTGTCCTCGAAGGCCGGAAAGCCGCATTCATATTCGGCAAGCTTGTCGGGATAGGGGTTTGCGGCCCCGGTCAGCTTCGCGGTGAACATCGGCATCACCACGAAGGCGAGCGACAGGCCCAGCGCCACCGCGAGGAACAGCAGGATCGGCAGATATTCGGCGGCGGCGGATGCCATCGCTTGGACTCCGGAAGAATGTTGCGCGTGCTCTAGGACCCGCGACGGCCAGAGGCAAGGGCGGGACTCGGCGCAAGCGGCCGGAAATCGCCCTATGTTCCGTGGCTTCGCTCAGCTGCGCAGGGCGCCCCCGATGAGCCTGTGCAGGCGCGAGTGGATGTGGTCGGCCGCGGCGAGGATCTGACCTTTGGCGAGGCCTGCCTCGCCTCCGCGGAAGTCGGTGACGAAGCCGCCCGCCTCGCGCACGAGCAGGATGCCGGCTGCGACGTCCCAGGGTTGCAGATCCTCCTCCCAGAAGCCGTCGTAGCGGCCGGCGGCGACCCAGGCGAGGTCGAGCGCCGCCGAGCCGAAGCGGCGGATCCCCGCCACTTCCGGCGAGACCGCCTCGAGGATTTTCTGGAACCTCTCGAGATGGCCATGGCCCTTATAGGGGACGCCGGTGGCGATCAGCGCGTCGCCGAGGTCGCGGCGCGAGGACACACGCAGGCGCCGCTCGTTGAGCCAGGCGCCCCTTCCCTTTTCCGCCCAATAGCTCTCGTCGGTGAGCGGCTGGTAGACGAGGCCCTGGGTCACCTCGCCCCAGCCGCTGCCCGGCTTCGGCTCCTGGACCGCGATCGAGATCGCGAAATGCGGGATACCGTGGAGGAAGTTCGAGGTTCCGTCGATCGGGTCGAGCACCCAGCGCGGCTTACCCTGTGCGCCGGCGATCTCGCCCGCTTCCTCCATCAGGAAGCCCCAATCCGGCCGGGCGTGGCGGAGCTCCTCCATCACCGTCTGCTCGGCCCGCTTGTCTGCCATCGAGACGAAGTCGGCCGGCCCCTTGCGGCTGACCTGCAGCTGCTCGACTTCGCCGAAGTCGCGCCGGATCTGCGGCGCCGCCCTGCGCGCGGCCCGCTGCATGACGGTGATCAGGCCGGAATGGGATACCAAGGTTGAAGCTCCGTCGAAGCCCCTCTCCCTTTACGGGAGAGGGAGGGGCCCAAAGCGTCAGCTTTGGGAGAGTGAGGGACCGAGGTGGGAGCCCTGCACATGCATCGGGCCCTCACCCTGCCGCTTTACGGCTGTCCCTCTCCCGAAATGGGAGAGGGATAAAAGCTATTCCGCCCGCCTCACATATTCCTGACTGTACACATCGACCACGATCTTGGTTCCGCTCGAAATGTGGGGCGGGACCATGACGCGGACGCCGTTGTCCAGCATCGCAGGCTTGTACGATGAGGACGCCGTCTGCCCCTTCACCACCGCGTCGGCCTCGACGATGGTCGCCTCGATCTGGTCGGGCAGCTGCACAGAGATCGGCCGCTCGTCGTAAAGCTCCATCACCACGCCCATCCCGTCCTGCAGGAAGGCCGCCGGCTCACCGATCAGGTCCTTGGGCAGGGTCACCTGCTCGTAGGTGTCCTTGTCCATGAAGACGAGCATGTCGCCCTCGGCATAGAGATACTGGAAGTCCTTGGTATCGAGCCGGACCCGCTCGACCGTTTCGGCGGAGCGGAAACGGACGTTGTTCTTGCGGCCGTCGATGAGGTTCTTCATCTCGACCTGCATGTAGGCGCCGCCCTTGCCGGGCTGGGTGTGCTGGATCTTCACCGCACGCCAGATGCCGCCTTCATATTCGATGATGTTGCCGGGACGAATGTCCACGCCGCTGATTTTCATGGAATGCTCGCGAAAGTGGGAAAAGGGTCGCCGGGCCTTTAGCGGCGGGCGCCGCTTCCGGCAAGAAGCGGATAGGGGTTGACGGCTTGGCCTTCGTGCCAGGATTCTCCCTGCTCCATCGCGTGGACCGCGAAATGCAGGTGCGGACCGGCCGGATTGGCGTTCCCGGTGGAGCCGACCGTGCCGATCGGATCGCCCCGCCGGAGCACCTGCCCCTCGCGAAGGCCCGGCGCATAGGCGTCGAGATGGGCGTAGTAGTAGATCCAGCGGCGATCGGGCGAACGGACATAGGCCGAGATGCCGCCGCCGCCGCGGCTGAAATAGAGCTTCTCCACGGTGCCGGGCGCAGCCGCCACTACCGGCGTCCCGCGCGGCGCCATGATGTCGATCGCATTGTGGGCGCGGGCGCCGCCGGCGCGCGACTGAGTGTAGGTGTCGGACAATTGCTCGGCGCGGATGCCGCCGACCGGGATCGCGAGGCCGCCGGGACCGACGACCACGGCCGGACGCTGCGGCGCGGCCGGAGCGGATGCCGCGGGCGGCCCGACCGGGCCCTGGCTCAGCGCATACATCCAGAAAGCGCTGGTCAGCGCCGCCGTGACGATCGCGGTCACGGCCACGAGGAGAAACGGACGCGCCATGCGGCTCCAACGCAACTTATTTCCCACCCGTTCCGTTCGGGGCGGCGATGGCGAGGCGCGGAGAGATCAGGATCGGCTGCTCGGGCTGGATCTACCGGCATTGGCGGGAGCTCTTCTATCCGGCGAAGCTACCCCAGCGCCTCTGGTACGATCATTATGCGGCGACATTCGACACGGTCGAGCTCAACACCAGCTTCTATCACCTGCCCAAGCCGGAGAGCTTCACCAAGTGGCGCGACCAGGCGCCGCCCGGCTTTCGCTACGCGGTGAAGGCACCGCGCTTCATCACCCACATGAAGAAGCTCAAGGAGTGCGCCGAGCCGGTCGACGAGTTCCTCCGACGCGCGCGCAATCTCGGCGAGGCGATCGGCCCGATCCTCTACCAGCTGCCGCCACGCTGGACGTGCAACCCGGCGCGCCTCGAGGAATTCGTCGCCCTCCTCCCGGCCGACCTCACCCACGTCTTCGAGTTCCGCGAGAAGAGCTGGATGACCGAGGAGGTGCTGGCATTGCTCGACGCCCGCGGCGTTTCCTTCTGCGCCCACGACATGCCCGGGCTCCAGACCGAACGCTGGGCGGCCGGGCCGATCGCCTATGTCCGCTTCCACGGCGGGGTCGGCAAATATTGGGGCCGCTATTCCGACGAGCGCCTGCTCGCCTGGGCCGACTGGAGCGTCGCGCAGGCGCAGGACGGGCGGGACGTCTGGTGCTATTTCAACAACGACATAGGCGGCGACGCGATCCACGACGCGCTCACGCTGCGGAGCATGGTCGGCCAGGCTCAGCGGTAAACCCCTCCCCCTCGAGGGGGGTTGGGTGGGGTGGACTCGTCATCTGGGGAGCGCCTTCTTCGGAGACTCCACCCCACCCCTAACCCCTCCCCCTCAAGGGGAGGGGAACTAGCGCTGCAGCACCTCTTGGAACTCCGTGACCGCTGCCGCTGGACCCTTCTCGTGCCCCCACACCGCGCTGCACACGGCGAGAAAGTCCGCACCTGCCTCCACCAGGACGCGTCCATTCTCCGGCGTGATCCCGCCGATCGCGACGCAGGGCATCTCGAACAGGCGCGACCACCAGGAGAGGATCGCCGGGTCCGGCCGATGGGTCGTATCCTTGGTCGAGGTCGGGAAGAAGGCGCCAAAGGCGACGTAATCCGCCCCGGCCTCGCCGGCTTCCATCGCGAGGTGGCGGCTGTCATGACAGCTCACTCCGATCTGGGCGGCCGAGCCGAGCAAGGTGCGTGCCTCGCGCGGATCGCCGTCGTTTTGGCCGAGATGCACGCCGTGGGCGCCGAGCCGCTTCGCCAGCCTCATGTCGTCGTTGACGATGAAGGCGACCTCATGCGCTTCGCAGATGCGCTGGAGCGGCTCGGCCAGCCGTGCGGCCTCGTGCTGGTCCTTGCCCTTCACACGAAACTGGAAGGCAGCGACCGGCCCGCCCGACAGGGCCGCCTCGAGCCGCGCGGGAAAGTCCCCACCGACGTCGAGCGGCGAGATCAGGTAGAGCTGGCAGGGCGGCCGCTCGACCGGATCGAACAAGGCCGCGAATTCGGGATCGAGCGGGTCTTCCATCGCTCTAGCGGTTCGCACCGATGCGCGTGCCGCTCAAGCAGCAAAAAAGGTCGGGTTTGCGGCCCCGGCCCCACTTTTCCTCGATCTCGTCGAACCCGGCCTGCCGCATCAAGCCCTTCACTTCCTCCACCTCGAACAGCCGAAATCCGTGGCGGTGCCCCGGCCACTTGCGCAGCTCCTCGGGCGGCTCGAAGCCAAGGACGAGCCGGCCGCCCGGCGCGGTCACACGGGCGAGCTCGGCAAAGGCAGCCGCCGGGTCCGCCCAGAAATAGAGGCTGTTGAGGCTGACCGCCTTGGAGACCGAGCCGTCGGCGAGCGGCACGCGCTCGGCGGCGGCAAGATGGATCTCCACATCCGGAAAGCGCCTGCGCGCGCGGGCTACCGCTGCGTCCGAAATGTCGATGCCCACGGTCACCGCGCCCGCGCGGATCAAGGCGGCGAGGAGGCCGCCGCCACCGAAACCGACTTCGAACACCCGTTCCCCCGGCTGCGGCGCCAGCATCTCCAGCGCGAGCCGCGCCATCGGAGCGGTGATCCTGTCCAGCCAGGGGGCAATCAGCCACTCGCCGACCCGCCCGCTCGGCCTGGCGAACTGCCGGGCGAGGAAACGGTGAGGGCCTATGCGGGCACCTTCTCGGTCGAGGCGCGATGGATCTCGTCGATCGCGCTGCCGAGCGCGTCGTCGAACTCCTCGTCGCTCATGCCGTGGCGCAGGTCTTCAAGCAAAGCGCGCGAGAAGCTCGCGATCATGCCCGGGTTCCTGGCAAGCTCGGCGCACGCTTCCGGCCGGCTGTAGCCGCCCGAGAGGGCGACGACGCGCAGAACCCGCGGATGCTCGACCAGCGGCTGGAACAGGCCGGGCTCGGTCGGCAGCGAGAGCTTGAGCATGACCTGCTCGTCAGCCGGCGTCGCGTGGAGCACCTCGGTAAGCTCCTCCAGCAGGATCCGATCCGCCTCGGCCCGCTCGGGGCTCTTGATGTTGACCTCGGGCTCGATGATCGGGACCAGCCCGGCCGCGAGCACCTGCCGCGCCACCTCGAACTGCTGGCGGACGATCGCGGCGATGCCCTCGCGATTAGCGAGATTGATCACCGAGCGCTCCTTGGTGCCGTACATTCCGAGGCTCTTCGCGCGCCTCAGCAAAGCGTCCAGGTCCGGCATCGGTTTCATCAGCTGGACCCCGTCCGCCTCGGCCTCGAGCCCCTTGTCGATCTTGATGAACGGCACGACTCCGCGCTCGATCAGCACTTCCGGCACCGGCCGCCCGTCGACCTCGCCGTCCATCGTCCGCTCGAACAGGATCGCGCCGATCACCTTGTCTCCGCTGAAGGCGGGCGAGGTGATGATCCGGGCGCGCATCTGATGGATAAGGCCGAACATCTCCTCGTCCGAGCTCCAGACGTCTTCCTCGATGCCGTAGCCCTTCAGTGCCTTTGGGGTGGAGCCGCCGCTCTGGTCGAGCGCCGCGATGAAGCCCCTCCCGTCTCGCATCTTCGCCGTCATTTCCTGCTGATTCATTCTGTCCTCAATTCTAGCGTTCGGGCACAGGAGCCCAGGGCGGGCCCTTGAGCTCCAGGCCGTTTCCTTCCGGATCGGTGAGACTGATGGACGGGCCGTCGCCGTCGGCGCCGTACCGCATGACGATCTCGCTTTCGATGCCGTGGCTGCGCAGCGCGTCGAGGATCGCCTCGCCGTCCCACGGCCGCACGCGGAAACAGACATGGTCGACGTTGCGGCCCTCGCGGCCCGGCGCCGCCCCGCCCATCCGACCGAGCTTGCTCTCTACCGGCACGAGATCGATCAGCGCGTTGCCGACGCGGAGCTGGTAGAGGCCGATCGCCTCCCGCTTCTTCTCGACGCGGGCGCCGAGCACCTCGGTGTAGAAGCGCATCATCCGCTCGAGGTCGACGACCCGGAGCACGACATGATCGATGCCCTCGATGTTGATCATGTCCGCTCCAGCGCCTTGACTCCCGGCAGCTCCTTGCCCTCCATCCATTCGAGGAAGGCGCCGCCCGCGGTCGACACGAAGCTGAAATCGTCGCCGACCCCGGCATGGTTCAAGGCAGCCACCGTATCGCCGCCCCCCGCCACCGAGACCAGCTGGCCGCTCTGGGTGAGCGCCGCCGCGGTGCGCGCCAATGCCACCGTGGCGGCATCGAAGGGGGGCGTCTCGAACGCGCCGAGCGGACCGTTCCAGACCAGGGTGCGGCAGGTCTTGAGCACGTCGGCCAGCGCCTCGACCGCGGCCGGGCCGACGTCGAGGATCATCTCGTCCGCGGCGACCTCGTGGACGTTGCAGGTCCTGAGGCTCGGCGGGTTGGCCGCGAACTCCTTCGCCACCACGACGTCATAAGGCAGGTGCACCGTGCAGCCGGCGCGCTCGGCGGCGTCGAGAATCTCGAGCGCGGTGCCGGCAAGGTCGTGCTCGGCGAGCGACTTGCCGACGGCGACTCCGCGGGCGGCGAGGAAGGTGTTGGCCATGCCGCCGCCGATGATCAGATGATCCACTTTGGCGACCAGGTGGCGCAGCACTTCGAGCTTGGTCGAGACCTTCGCGCCGCCGACCACGGCCGCGACCGGACGTTCCGGAGCGCCGAGGGCCCTTTCGAGCGCCTTCAGCTCCGCCTCCATCGCGCGGCCGGCGAAGGACGGCAGGCGATGTGCGAGGCCCTCGGTGGAGGCGTGGGCGCGGTGGGCGGCCGAGAAGGCGTCGCTGACATAGAGGTCGCCGAGCCGGGCGAACCGCTCCACCACGGCGGGATCGTTCTTTTCCTCGCCGCCGAAGAAGCGGCTGTTCTCGAGGATCGCGACGTCGCCGGGCTGGAGGCCCGCGGCCGCGTCTTCCGCTTCCCAGTCGATGAACCGCACCGCGCGGCCGAGCACTGCCTCGTAGGCAGGGACCACATGCGATAGGGAGAATTCGCTGCTCGGCCGGCCCTTGGGCCGCCCGAAATGCGCGAGGAGCAGGACGACCGCGCCCTTGTCGGCGAGCTCGGTGACGGTCGGCAGCGTGGCGCGCAGCCGGGTGTCGTCGCTCACCTGGCCGTCCGCCATCGGCACGTTGAGGTCGACGCGCACCAGCACCCGCTTGCCATGCACCTCTCCGATGTCGTCGAGGGTCCGGAACGCCGTCATGACGTCACCCAGACCGTTCGCATCGAGTGAAGTCGAGATGTCGCTTGGAGCGAAGCCGAGAAGCAATTGAGCCTCGGCTTCGCTCGGCACCGGTCCTCGACCTCGCTCGGACCGAACGGCCTGGGACAGTCCACGCTCAGATCAACCTCGCCATCGCGCCGGCGGTGTCGACCATGCGGTTCGAGAAGCCCCATTCATTGTCGTACCAGGAGACGACGCGGACCAGCCTGCCTTCCAGCACCGCGGTCTCGAGGCTGTCGACGGTCGAGCTGGCCGGATTGTGGTTGAGGTCGATCGAGACCAAAGGCTCGTCGGTATAATCGAGGATGCCCGCGAGCGGGCCGCTGTCGGCGGCGGCCTTCAGCACGCCGTTCACCTCGGCGACGTCGGTGTCCCGGCCCGGCGTGAAGGTGAGGTCGACGAGGCTGACGTTCGGCGTCGGCACGCGCACCGCCGAGCCGTCGAGCTTGCCCTTGAGTTCCGGCAGCACTTCGCCGACCGCGCGCGCGGCACCCGTGGTGGTCGGGATGATCGACATCGCCGCGGCGCGGGCGCGGCGCTTGTCGGAATGGATCTGGTCGAGGATCTTCTGGTCGTTGGTATAAGCGTGGATCGTGGTCATCAGGCCCCGCTCGATGCCGATCGCATCGTTCAGCACCTTGGCGACCGGCGCGAGGCAATTGGTCGTGCACGAAGCGTTGGAGACGATCATGTGCTCGGCGGTGAGCTTCTCGTGATTGACTCCGTAGACGACCGTGAGGTCGGCGCCCTTGGCCGGGGCCGAGATCAGGACTTTCTTAGCGCCTGCAGTGAGATGAGCGCCGGCCTTCTCACGGTCCGCGAAGAAGCCGGTGCATTCGAGCGCGAGATCGATGCCATTGTCGCCGTGCGGCAGCTTGGCGGGGTCCTTCTCGGCGGTGACGTGGATGCGGCGGCCGTCGACGATCAGGTCGTTGCCTTCGGCGCGGACCTCGCCCGGATAGAGACCGTGGACGCTGTCGCGCCGGAACAGCAAAGCGTTGGATTCGGCGTCGGCCAGATCGTTGATCGAGACGAGCTCGAGCCCGCTGTCCTGCTTCTGGAGCAGCGCCCGCGCCACCAGCCGGCCGATGCGGCCAAAGCCGTTGATCGCAACTCTCGTCGCCATGTCATTGATCTCCTTGTAGATTGAGCCGCTCCAATATCTGCGGCACGATCGCTTCGGCGGTGAAGCCGAAGCGCCTGAAGACGTCGTCGCCGGGCCCGGAAGCGCCGAAGCGGTCGAGGCCGATCGCGAGGCCGCGGGGGCCGGTGTAGCGCTCCCAGCCGAGCGTCGTGCCGGCCTCGATCGAGACGATCAGCGCGTCCGAGGGCAGAAGGTCCGCGCGATAGACGGCGTTCTGCGCGTCGAAATGCGACCAGGACGGCATCGAGACGACGTCGGCGCCGATCCCCTGCCCCTCCAATAGCCCGGCCACGTCGACGGCGACAGAGACTTCGGACCCGGTCGCAACCAGCACCACCCTCCGATTGGCTGGCGCCGCGCGGAGGCGATAGGCGCCGCGGGCGCTCAGATTTTCGGTGCGGCCGGTGCGGAGCTGGGGCAGGTTCTGGCGGGTCAGCGCGAGCAGCGAGGGCCCGTCGCGCCGTTCCAGCGCCAGCTGCCAGCATTCGGCCGTCTCGACGATGTCGGCGGGGCGGAAGACGGCGAGGTTCGGGATCAGGCGCAGGCTGGTGAGGTGCTCGACCGGCTGGTGGGTCGGCCCGTCCTCGCCGAGCCCGATCGAATCGTGGGTCATCACGAACACGACCGGCGCGCCCTGCAGCGCGGCGAGCCGGATCGCCGGCCTGCAATAGTCCGAGAAGACCAGAAAGGTGCCGCCATAAGGGATGACGCCGCCGTGAAGCGCCATGCCGTTCAGCGCAGCCGCCATTCCGAACTCGCGGATGCCGAAATAGATGTACCGGCCGGAATAATCCTCTTTCGTCAGAGGTTTCTGAGCCTTCGTTTTGGTATTGTTGGAACCGGTCAGATCGGCCGAACCGCCGATCGTCTCGGGGATGGCGGCGTTGATCGCTTCGAGCGCCAGCTCGGAGGCCTTCCGGGTCGCCACCGTCTGCGGCTCGGCGGCGAGGCGGTCCAGCCAGGCGTCCAGGCCGAGATCGCTCGGAAGCCGCCCCTCCATGCGCCGGACGAACTCCTCCCGGTCGGCGCTCGCAGCCAGCCGTCCCCGCCACGCCTCATGCGCATTCCCGCCGCGGGAGCCGGCGGCGCGCCAGGCAGACAGGATCTCGTCCGGGATCTCGAACGGCTCGCTCTCCCAGAGGAGCTGCGTCCTCGCCGCGGCCACCTCGTCCGCGCCGAGCGCCGCGCCGTGGGTCGCGGAGGTGCCCTGCTTGTTCGGTGCGCCCCAGCCGATGATCGTCCGGCAGTCGATCAGCGACGGCCGCGGATCGGCGACCGCCTCGTCGATGCTCCGGCGTATGTCGTCGAAATCGTGACCGTCGCAGGAAATTGTGTGCCAGCCATAAGCCGCGTAGCGCGCCTTGACGTCCTCGGAGGTGGACAGATCGGTGGATCCGTCGATGGTGATCCTGTTGTCGTCCCAGAAGACGATCAGCCGGCCGAGCCCGAGATGCCCCGCCAGACCCGCCGCCTCGTGGTTGACCCCTTCCATCAGGTCGCCGTCGCCCGCGATCGCCCAGGTGCGGTGATCGACCAGGTCGTCGCCGAACACGGCGTTCAGATGCCGCTCCGCGATCGCCATGCCGACGGCCATTCCGAAGCCCTGGCCGAGCGGCCCGGTCGTCGCCTCGACGCCGGCGAGCATGAAATTCTCGGGATGGCCGGCGCAGGGGCTGCCGATCTGGCGGAAGTTGCGGATCTCGTCGATCGTGGGGCGTTCGTAGCCCGTCAGCCAGAGCAGGGAATAGATCAGCATGGAGCCGTGGCCGGCCGACAGCACGAAGCGGTCCCGGTCGTGCCAGGCCGGGTCGGCCGCGTCGTATTTCAGATATTCGGTGAACAGGATCGTCGCCACGTCCGCCATGCCCATCGGCATGCCGGGATGCCCCGAATTCGCCGCCTGCACCGCGTCCATCGACAGCGCGCGGATCGCGTTGGCGAGCAGTCTCGGATCGGCGGCCATGTTGTTCCCTGTGGAGCGGCGGAAGCGGGACGGCTCCCGGCACGGTCCTTAATGGCGGGCGCGCTTGCGTCAACACCGCGCAGCCGAAGCGCTTGCCCGTCGGGCGCCGCGTCGATATTCCCGGAGCCATGTCGGAAGAACGCGCCTTGGCGGCCATCGCCCGGATCGAGCAGGCGCTGGCCAGGATCGAAGCATCCGCCGAGCAGCGGCCGGCCTCGCCGCGCGCCGAGCCCGAGCTGAGGCAGCTGCGCCAGGTCCACGAGGCGCTGCGAGGCCGCGTGGAAGGCGCGATCGCCCAGATAGACCGGCTGCTGACGACGGCGGAGACTCCCTGATGGCGAGCATCGAGGTCGAGGTCGCGTCCCGCCGCTACACAGTCGCCTGCCGCGACGGTGAGGAAGAGCATCTGCGTGCACTTGCCGCTTTGGTCGACAAGCGCGCCCAGGACGCCGCCGCCGCGCTCGGCAGCCTCAGCGAGAGCCGCCAGCTGCTATTCGCCTCGCTGCTGCTCGCCGACGACCTGAACGACCGCGAAGGGGGCGCCCCCGCGGCCGCCGCGGTGCAGAACGGCGCGGTCGCCGATGCGCTGGAGCGACTCGCCGGGCGGGTTGAATCGCTCGCCGACAGGCTTGAGACCGGGGCCGGCAATCCCTAGATCGGTTTCTGACGGGTACTGCCCGGTACGAGCTTTAGAACATCCCTGGGCGATAAGCATCCTCGGGGGCTATCCCTGGTCGGGCCCTGGCTCGGCACATATGGTCCCCACCTGACGTTACGCGTCAGAGGATATTCGAGAAAACGGCCATGGCGGTCCCGTCACCCTCCCCCTCCCTCGACAAGGCCGGGCTGCGCGTGCAGGCGCTGGAGCGCCGCCGCGCCTGGGCGCGCTCGCTGTCTCCGGAGCTGCGCGCCGAGCTCGAGGCACGGCTTGCCGATATCGTCCTGCCGCGCCTGGTCGGCGCGAAGGTCGTCGCGGGCTACCATCCGCTCCGGGACGAGATCAGCCCCTATCCGATCCTGGAGCGGCTGGTCGAAGGCCAGCGCGCGGTCCTGCCGTGGTTCCTCGACCGGGACGCGCGGATGCTGTGGCGCGAGGCGCCGGCGGTCGAGCCCAGCCCATGGGGCGTCCTCCAGCCTTCGTCCGAGGCGGAAGCGCTGGCGCCGGACGTGATGCTCGTGCCGCTCGTCGCCGCCGATCGGGCGGGCCGCCGCATCGGCCATGGGAAGGGCCATTACGACCGCGCCCTCTCGCACCTCCGCCAAGGCGGCTCGGTCGTCGCCATCGGTCTCGCCTGGGAGGATCAGATCCTCGATGCCCCCATCGCGGCCGATGCCTGGGACGAGCCGCTCGACGCGGTCGCGACGCCGAAGGAATGGATTCGGTGCCGGTAGCCCGCCCCTCCTGGCGCAAGCCGGCCGGCATCGGCCTCATCCTCGCCTTGATCCTGGTCTGGGCGATCCTCGCCGTCACCGCCTTCGACTGGATGGAGGGCCTGCCCTGGCCGGTCCACGCGCTCTACTTCCTGGTCGTCGGCATCGTCTGGGTGCTGCCGCTGAAACCGCTGCTGCGCTGGATGGAGACCGGCCGCTGGCGCGGGTGACCGCCTTGTCTCAGTCGCCCGCGACGAACGTCGCAAGCACCCAGCGACCGCTCCGGCGCTCGAAGATGGCGCGATAATCGATGTCGAGGCGCAGCTCCGCTTCGTTCACATAGCCGGTGCGGCCGTCGGCGAGGCGCACCCGGCGCCATCCGCTCTCCGTCTCCTCGCCGCCCGATCCGGCCTCCTCGACGACGTCCCAGGCCAGCCGCGCGATCGGATCGACGTCGCGCGAGGGCCGGGCGTGGAGCTCCGCCCCGGGCAGCGCGAGGTAGGACATTCCCACTCCATCGAATTCAGGCCAGCGCGCGAACGCGTAGGGCGCGACCATCGTCTCGCCTTCCCGGGCGCAGCCCAGCATCAGCGTCTCGGCGAGTTCCGTCCAGAGGCCGGAGCGGAGCGGATCGGCCAGTCCCCAGTCCGTAAAGAAGTCGGCACGCCCCTCGCCGCCTCCGAACGAGAAATACACATCCTCCGCGACGAGCGGACGAAGCGCTTCGGCGTCGCGCCGCGCGAGCACGTCGAGGAGCTCGGCACGGTAGCGAGCGAAGTCGCGGTCCGCCGCGCATTCGTCGATCGGGGGAATCGTCCTCGCACGAGCTTCGGCCGCCGGCGGCTGGACCAAGGCGAGCATAGCTGCGAACAGGAGCATCTTTGCCGCCCCGCCGGGAAAATGGCGCGAGTGACGGGGCTCGAACCCGCGACCTCCGGCGTGACAGGCCGGCGCTCTAACCAACTGAGCTACACCCGCTTCCGGGAAGCCGGCGAGTTAGTGGAGGCCCATTTTAGTGTCAAGCAAGGCGGGTGGATTATTCCCGCCGCGCGGGCCCGTGATGGTCGTCCTGATGCTCGTGGACGAGCGTCCCCTCCTCGAACAGGAAGCCGGCAATGTCGGGCTTGCCCGCCGCGTCGAGCACCGTCTTGAGGATGATCAGCAACGGCACCGCGAGCAGCGCCCCCGTCGTACCCCAGACCCACGCCCAGAAGCTGAGGGCGATCAGGATGAGCAACGGGTTGATAGTCAGCCGGTGTCCGATGATCGCCGGGGTCAGCAGGTTCGCCTCGATCAGGTGCAAAGCGACGAAGCTCAAGGCCGGGAGCATCGCATACCAGGGGTCGCTGAACACGATCAGGCCGCCCACGGCGAGCAGCAAGGCCGATGCGATCGGCCCCAGATAGGGGATGTAGTTGAGCACCGCGACGATGCCGCCCCACATCAAGGGAGTCGGCATTTCGAGGAACCACAGGATCAGGGCGACGGCGAGGCCGAGGCCCATGTTGATGACGGTGATCGTGCCGAGATAGGTCGAGGTCGCGCTCACCACCTGCTGGATCACGCGCGCGGTCGTCATCGCGCCGTCGAAGCTCGCCCGGGTGGTGATGGTCGCCTTGCGCATCCGCGTCCAGCCGGCGAGGAAGAAGAAGATGACGAGGATGGCGAAGAACATCTGGATCACCGCGAACGGCGCCGAGGTGGCGATGATCGCGAGCATCGAATTGGGCGGCTCGACCGTCACCGCCTGCGGCGCGCCGGCGGGCGTCCGGCCGAAGGCGGCGACGATGTCGTCGATGAAGCCCTGGAAATTGGCATAGACCTCGAACAGGGGCGCAAGCGTCTGGCGGATTTGCCCGATCCGTTCTGGGAGCAGCCGCACCCAGTCCGTGGCGGGCAGCACGATCGAAATGACCGCGATGTTGGCGACCGTTAGGAACAGGAGCACGCATGTGAACGCTGCGAGCACCGAAGGCACCCGCCGCCGCTCGAGCCATTCCAGGGCGGGAACCAGGGCGATCGCGATCACCAGGGCGGCAGTGACCGGCATGAAGAATTCCGCGCCGGCGCGAAGCGCGAACGGCAGAGCGATGGCGAGCCCCGCTCCGGCGATCAGGGTCAGCGAGGCGAGCAACCGGTCCCGGCGATAAGCGACCTCGGCCGGTTCCGCGTCCATCCCCGCGGGATGTGCCGCTTGCGGCTCGGCTTTTTTCGGCGCGGGCAGGTCGTTCATCGTCCGCCCTCCATGCCGGTTTCGACCGCGGCTGAGAAGAGGCCCGCGCACGAGGAAGACCCGGGAGGCGTGGTGGGCGCGGCAAGGATTGAACTTGCGACCCCTGCGGTGTGAACACAGTGCTCTACCACTGAGCTACGCGCCCACGCCTCTTATCCGCGGTTGTGGCCGGTCCGACGGAAAAGGACGCGGGGCGGAGCCCGCGTCGGGCGCCGACATAGTGACGCCGGGTTTGCCTGTCCAGACTCGGAGGGGGACAGTTACTTTCACCCGCGGCGCGCACGGTCGAACGCCGCCGTGATGAAAGTAACTGTCCCCGGGACCCGCTCACACTCGGAGGGAGACAGTTACTTTCACGCGCGGCGGTCCACGGTTGACCACGCCGCGGGTGAAAGTAACTGTCCCCGGCCCTCTCAGGCGTTCACCGAATCCTTGAGGACCTTCCCTGCCTTGAACTTGGGCTGGGTGGATTCCCTGATCTGCATCGGCTCGCCGGTGCGGGGGTTGCGGCCGGTCGAGGCCTTGCGCCGCGAGCATGAGAAGGTGCCGAAGCCGACCAGGCGGACCTCGTCGCCGCGCTTCAGCGCCGAGCTGATCGTCTCGAACACCGTTTCGACCGCGCGGGTCGCATCGCCCCTGCTGAACCCGGTCGCGTCGGCGACCTGGCCGATAAGCTCCTGCTTGTTCATCGGTCCCGAACCCCCTCTCTTGCCGGAGACTCGCGCGCGCGGCCGGCCTGCCTTTAAAGGCCAGGTGGCGCGACCGAGTCAAAAGGAAAGACGCCGATTCCGGGAGAAATCCGCGCCGTTTCGGTCCAAATTCATTGCCGCACCGCAACAAGTCAGTGGCGGATCGCGACTCCCTGGGCTTCCTCGGGCGCGGGTGCAAGCTCCGACGGCGCCACCGCCGCCATCTCCTCCGCGTCGGTCCATTCGATCGGCGCGACGGGGCTCGCCAGGGCATGGGCGAGCGCCTCGTCGACATGCTTCACAGGCACGATGTCGAGCGCCTCCCTGATCGTCGCCGGGATGTCGGCCAGGTCTTTTTCGTTTTCGGCCGGAATCAGCACCTTGGTGATGCCGCCGCGAAGCGCCGCGAGCAGTTTCTCCTTGAGCCCGCCGATCGGCAGCACGCGGCCGCGCAGGGTGACCTCGCCGGTCATCGCGACGTCGCGGCGGACCGGAATTCCCGAGAGGGTCGAGATGATCGCCGTGACCATGCCGACGCCGGCCGACGGGCCGTCCTTGGGGACCGCGCCTTCGGGCAGGTGGACGTGGATGTCCTTGCGGGCGAACAGGCTCGGCTTGACCCCGTAGCTCGGCGAGCGCGCCTTGACGAACGAGAAGGCGGCCTGGATCGATTCCTGCATCACGTCGCCCAGCTTGCCGGTCGTCTTGATCTGGCCCTTGCCGGGGACGGTGACCGCCTCGATGGTGAGCAGCTCGCCGCCGACCTCGGTCCAGGCGAGACCGGTGACGGCGCCGATCTGGTCCTCCTCCTCGCCGATGCCGTGGCGGAAGCGGCGGGTGCCGGCGAACTCGGCGACGTTGTCGGACGTGAGCTCGACCTTCTCGGCCTTCCCCTCGAGGATCCGGCGAAGCACCTTGCGCGCGACCTTGGCGATCTCGCGCTCGAGCGTGCGCACGCCGGCCTCGCGCGTATAGTGGCGGATGAGGGTGCGGATGCCGTCTTCGGCGAAGACGAGCTCGCCCTCCTTGAGCCCGTGCGCCTCGATCTGCTTTTCGATCAGGTGCCGCCTGGCGATCTCGACCTTCTCGTCCTCGGTATAGCCTTCGAGCCGGATGATCTCCATTCGGTCGAGCAGAGGCTGGGGCATGTCCATCGTGTTCGCCGTGGTGACGAACATGACGTCCGAAAGGTCGTAGTCGATCTCGAGATAATGGTCCTGAAAGCGGCTGTTCTGCTCCGGGTCGAGCACCTCCAGCAGAGCCGAGGCGGGATCGCCGCGGAAATCCTGGCCGAGCTTGTCGATCTCGTCGAGCAGGAACAAAGGGTTGGAGGTCCCCGCTTTCTTGAGGTTGGCGACGATCTTGCCGGGGAGTGAGCCGATATAGGTGCGCCGGTGGCCGCGTATCTCGGCCTCGTCGCGGACGCCGCCCAATGACTGGCGGACGAACTCGCGCCCCGTCGCCCGGGCGATCGAGCGGCCCAGCGAGGTCTTGCCGACGCCAGGCGGCCCGACCAGGCAAAGGATCGGCCCCTTCAGCTTGTTGGTCCGCGCCTGCACGGCGAGATATTCGACGATCCGCTCTTTAACCTTGTCCAGGCCGTAATGGTCCTCATCGAGGATCGCCTGCGCCTCGGCGATGTCCTTCTTGACCTTGGACTTCTTGCCCCAGGGCAGGCCGAGCAGCACGTCGAGATAGTTGCGGCTGACCGTCGCTTCGGCCGACATCGGCGCCATCGCGCGCAGCTTCTTCAATTCGCCTTGCGCCTTCGACCGCGCCTCCTTGGAAAGCTTGGTCCGCTCGATCTTCTTGGCGAGCTCGGCGAGCTCGTCGCCCTCCCCCTCCTCGCCTTCGTTGCCGAGCTCGCGCTGGATCGCCTTCAATTGCTCGTTGAGATAATATTCGCGCTGGGTCTTCTCCATCTGGCGCTTGACCCGAGAGCGGATCTTCTTCTCGACCTGGAGCACGCCCAATTCGCCCTCCATGAAGGCGAACACCATCTCGAGCCGCTTCACCGGGTCGAGCTCGGCCAGCAGGGCCTGCTTGTCGGCGACCTTGATGTTGATGTTGGCCGCGACCGCATCGGCGAGCTTCGAAGGCTCCTCGATCTGCCCGAGCTGGACCGCGGTCTCGGCAGGGAGGCGCTTGTTGAGCTTGGAATAATTCTCGAACTGCTCGACCACCGAACGCATCAGCGCGGAGATCTCGGCCCCCTCGGGATCGGCGCTCTCGATGTCGTCGACGTCGGCCACGAGATGCCCTCCATCCTCGCGCATCGCCGCCAGCGAGGCGCGACGCTGCCCCTCGACGAGGACGCGCACGGTTCCGTCCGGCAGCTTCAGGAGCTGCAGGACGGTGGCGACGACGCCGAGATCGTAGAGCGCCTCGCGGTCAGGGTCGTCCTCGGCCGGATCGAGCTGCGAGACCAGGAAGATCTCCTTGTCTGCGGCCATCGCCGTCGCCAGCGCCGCGACCGATTTGTCGCGGCCGACGAACAGCGGCACGATCATCTGCGGAAAGACGACGATGTCGCGAAGGGGAAGGACCGGAAGGGTCTGGGTCATGGATACTCCACTCGGCCGTAAGGCTCTGTTGCTTGACCCTATATGGGCGCGGGCGCCGGTCCGATCAATCGCCGCGCCGACCGGACCGGCCGAGCCGGGCGACGCGCAGGTGGAGCGGCATGACGATCCGCCGCCGGCCCTCCCCCCACAGCGCCTCCAGCACGCTCAACGCCGCTTCGATCTTGTTGCCTCCTCCCGCCGCCGCAAGGTCGCGCACCGCCGACCAGCTTTCTATATAGGCGCGCGCCTCCTCGAAGCTCCATTGGAGATGGATGGCGAAGGCGCCGGGCCTCATTTCCTCACCGGGAAAGCGTAGCGACCGGTAGCCGTCCCAGAGCAGCCGGTTCTCCGGGGCCCAATGGCCGGCAAGCGGCGGCAGCAGCCGTTCGTTGATCGCCCCGTCGATCTCCGGCGATACGTACATCCAGTCGTAGCCGAACGCCGCCAGCACGCCGCCCGGCTTCAGCACGCGAGCCGCTTCCGCGTAAAAGCGATCGAGATCGAACCAGTGCATCGCCTGCGCGGCCACGACGAGATCGACCGAAGCGTCCGCGAGCGAGGATTTCTCGGCTTGCTCCACCCGATAAGCGACGCGCTCATGCTCCCGGGCCTCCGCGATCTGCCGCTCGCTCGGATCGGTTGCGTGCACATGGTCAAAATGCCGCGCCAGTCCGACCGCGGCTTGCCCGCTCCCGGTGCCGCAGTCCCACGCAAGTTCCCGGCCGGGGGCAAGCGCCGCCAAGGCGCGGAAGAGATGCGCTGGATAGCCCGGCCGTCCTCGGCGGTAGGCGTCGGCAAACCCGGAGAACCTGTCCCAGAAGCTGTCGACGGGCCCGGACGCGCGCTGTGCCTGCAACTCAGGAGTCAACCGCGCCAATTGATCCGGCCCAGGTAGGTGCCGGCGGCGCGACCGCCGCGCCCGTCGGAGGCGGGGATGAATATCGCCCGCCGCATCACGATGTCGCAGGTGCGCAGGTCCAAAGCCGGCGAATTGCTCGATACGACGACGCTGCAGGAAGTGGGCCGCCCCTCCGCAGAAACTTGGACGCTATATTCCACGATGCCCCCCTGGCGCAGGCGTATCGCTTCCAGCGGATAGTCGTCGTTGGTGAACCAGCCCGGGTAATGGAATTGCAGCGGCCCGCCGGGCAGGACAGGGCGCGACAGGGTGCTTCCACTGTGCCAGCGAAATGCGATGCGGCCGCTGCTGAATAGCGGTCCAGGAAGCCGGGCGCGCTCCAGCAGGATGCGGCACGCGGCTCCGTCCAGACGCGGCTCGCCGCTCGATTCGACGGTGTTGCAGTCGACAACCTCGCCGGCTGGACCGCGTCGAACGACATGCAGGGATGCCCAGCCTTCTTCACGCGGCCCCACGCCGTGGGGATAATCGACCAGGCCGACCGAGACCGTCGGTTCCGACACCTGCGCGGCAGCTGGCGATACCAGGAAGGGCAGGATGGCGAGCAGCCAGATCCGAAGCTGGGCCGGGAGCCGGCGCATCGCCTCAGGCCGCGCTCTCGCCCTTCTTCTCGGCATAGACGCGGACCGGCTCCTTGCGGCCTTCGACCACGTCCCGGTCGATCATCACTTCGTCGACGCCGTCCATCCCCGGCAGGTCGAACATCGTGTCGAGAAGGATGTTCTCGAGGATAGAGCGGAGGCCGCGGGCGCCGGTCTTGCGCTCGATCGCCTTCTTGGCGATCGCGACCAGAGCATCGTCGGTGAAGCTCAGCTTCACGTCCTCCATGTCGAACAGCTTCTGATACTGCTTGACCAGGGCGTTCTTCGGCTCCCTGAGAATCTTGACGAGCGCGTCGATGTCGAGGTCCTCGAGCGTCGCGATCACCGGCAGGCGGCCGACGAACTCGGGGATCAGGCCGAATTTCAGGAGATCCTCGGGTTCGGTCTGGCGGAGCACTTCGCCGGTGCGGCGCTCGTCGGGCGCGGCGACGTAAGCGCCGAAGCCGATCGACTTGCCCTGCAGGCGGTCGGCGATGATCCGCTCGAGGCCGGAAAAGGCGCCGCCGCAGATGAACAATATGTTGGTCGTGTCGACCTGGAGGAATTCCTGCTGTGGGTGCTTGCGCCCGCCCTGCGGCGGCACCGACGCGGTCGTGCCCTCCATCAGCTTCAGAAGCGCCTGCTGGACCCCCTCGCCCGAGACGTCGCGGGTGATCGAGGGATTGTCGGACTTGCGGCTGATCTTGTCGATCTCGTCGATATAGACGATGCCGCGCTGCGCCCGCTCGACATTGTAGTCCGAGGACTGGAGCAGCTTGAGGATGATGTTCTCGACGTCCTCGCCGACATAGCCGGCCTCGGTCAAAGTCGTTGCATCGGCCATGGTGAACGGCACGTCGAGGATCCGCGCCAGCGTCTGGGCCAGCAGCGTCTTCCCGCAGCCGGTCGGCCCGACCAGCAGGATGTTGGACTTGGCGAGCTCGACGTCCGCGCCCTTGGCGCCGTGGGCGAGGCGCTTGTAATGGTTGTGGACCGCGACCGAGAGCACGCGCTTGGCGTGGCTCTGGCCGATCACATAATCGTCGAGCACCTTGCAGATCTCGAGCGGCGTCGGCACCCCGTCCCGGGTTTTGACGAGGGAGGACTTGGTCTCCTCGCGGATGATGTCGTTGCATAGCTCGACGCACTCGTCGCAGATGAACACGGTCGGGCCGGCGATGAGCTTGCGGACCTCGTGCTGCGACTTGCCGCAGAAGGAGCAATAGAGGGTGCTCTTGGAGTCGCCGCCGGAAAGCTTCGTCATTCGTACAACCTTTTCAGGCGCTTCCCGCCTGCCTCATCACGCGCCGCTCGCATCCTGACGACAAATTAGCACGATCACAATGGCCTAAACGTTAAGCCCGCTCGCGAACGCACCGGCGAGGTTCGAGGTCCCACCAGAAAACGACGCCGCCTCAACTATCTAGGGTCGCGCGCCGGCTTCCGCCAGAGGCCAGCGCCGGGGCAGCAAGCGGCGACGTCCGGAGCCAGGCGTAGAAGAGGATGCCGGCAAAGGCCGCGCAGAGGGGAATGAGCGCGATCCAGTGCACCCCTTCCCGTTCAGCGATCGGTAACGCCCACAAGGCGAGAGCGAGCAGCGCGAGCGGCGCGGCCACGCTCCATAAGAAGGGCCGAAGCAGGATCGACCGCGTGAATGCAAGGAGCAGGAGCAAAGCGATGCCGTAAAAGACCGGACCGAAGAGACCGAGGGCAAACAGGGCGATCAGCAGCGCATCGCTGAGGAGTGAGCCGGTCGCGGCGGTGAGCGGGCGGTATAAGCCGCCAATCGCCACCGCGACGAGCAAACCGGCGAAGGTGCCGACGAGCTGGCACGCGGCCAACCGCCGGGCCAGCCGGCCCGGTGTCGCGATCGGATTTGCTCGATGATCCATTCCGCTGGCGATAGCAGGCCGGGATGGGTTTTCACATGGACCCGCAGTTGCAGATGGCGGGTTGAGCGGCGCAGCGCATTATCCCGCTGGAGTCGCCGCCGCCGAGCCTCTAGCCTTCCCGCCGGGGGAGCGGATGGCGAAAAAAAGCGGGAAGAGAGGGACGAATGGGGGTGCGGTGGAGGTGGCCGCGGCGGCCGCCGCGCCGCAGCCGGCCGCGCCGTCCCCGGGCGGCACCAAGATCAGCGTCTCGCGCGGCCTCGCCGCCTGGCTCGAGCGGACAAGGTGCAGCCTCGCTTTCACCTCCTACCAGACCGGACAATTGTTCCTGGTCGGGCGGCTGCCCGAGGGCAAGATCAGCTTCCACCAGCAGAATTACGTGCGCGCGATGGGAATCCACGCCACGCCCCAGCGACTCTATCTCGGTTCGCTGTTCCAGATCTGGCGGCTGGAGAATGTGCTCGCGCCGCACGAGCGCGCCAACGACCATTTCGACCGGCTCTACGTGCCGCGCAATGCCCAGACCACGGGCGACATCGACGTCCACGAGCTCTCGGTCGACCGCGCCGGCCGGGTGGTGTTCGTCAACACCAAATATAGCTGCCTCGCGACGCTCAGCGTCACCCACGGGTTCCGGCCGCTCTGGAAGCCGGCCTTCATCTCGCGGCTCGCCGCCGAGGATCGCTGCCACCTCAACGGCCTGGCGATGAAGGACGGCGTCCCAGCCTACGTGACCGCGGTCAGCCGCTCCGACGTGCTGAACGGATGGCGCGACCGCCGCCACGAAGGCGGCGTCCTGATCGACATCGCGAGCGGCCGGATCGTCACCGACCAGCTGTCGATGCCGCACAGCCCGCGCATCGCCGGAGACGGGATCTGGCTGCTCGATTCGGGTCGCGGCATGCTCGCGCGGGTCGACGCGGAGAGCGGCACGAAGGAGGACGTCGCCTTCTGCCCCGGGTTTCTGCGCGGACTTTCGCTCCACGCCGGGCATGCCGTCGTGACCGTCTCGAAGCCGCGCGACGGCGCGTTCTCCGGACTGGCGCTGCAGGGCGAGCTCGAGCGCCGCGACGGCGAGCCCTGGTGCGGAATCTGCATCGTCGACCGACGCAGCGGCGACATTGTCGAATGGATCCGCTTCGCCGGCGAGATCAACGAGCTGTTCGACGTCGCCGTCATCCCCGACGTGGCCTGCCCGATGGCGCTCGGCATCGCCTCGTCCGACATCCAGAGCATGATTACCTTCGAGCCGGAATTCGCCCCGCTCGTCCCCGCCTGAGGCTCAGTCCAGCCGGGCGTGGGCGAACCAAGCGACGCGGATCTGGCGACCCTCGGGCGTGTAGCCGACCAGCCCCATGCGCGACTGCGGCCAGAAGGGCTGGCGGGCGCGCTCGGCGAGGTCGGGACTCTCGATCACGGCGCCGAGGCCGAGCAGCTTCTCCTCGGGATGATCGTGCGACCAGCGCTCGAGCAGCTCGCGGCTGAACAGCAGGAGGTCGAAGCCCAGGCGGCTGCGGCGGTGCTCCGGGTCGACCGCACCGCGCAGCATCGCGAACCGCCCCCGCAGCGCTTCGATGCGCCCGGGCGCCGCCGTGGTGACGCCGACCAGCCGGTCGCTGTGATAGGCGACGGCGACCAGCTCGCGCGCGCGATCCTCGGGCAGCACGCCAGCCGGCAGGATCCGGGTCCGCTCCCAGAAGGCGATTGCGTCGCGCGCGATTTCCGCATCGCCCAGCCGCCAGGCGGGCCGCAGATCGAAATCGGGGCCCGCGGCTTCGTCCGTCGCGACGGCGCCGTCCGGCAGCAGCCGGCTGAGCAGGCTCGGCTTCCGCTTCAAAAGCGCAACCGCAGCCCCGCCCTCGCCATCCGGCCGTCGGTCTCGCCGCCGAAGTCGAGCTCGCCGCGGACGAACGCCTCGAGCGAGCCGGTGCGGTAGGTGAGCCCCGCGCTGGCCCGCGCGTAGGTCCCCGGCGCCTGCTGCTCGAGCGCTAGCGTCGACCCGAAAGTGAAGTCGTTGCGGCCATCCCCTTCGAACTCGTCGATCCCCTGGATGCCGATGAACGGCGAAAGCGTTCCGGTACCCGCCGGCAGGTCGCCGCCGACGCGCAGGCCCAGCGCGCCGCGCAGGCTGGTCGCGTCCTCGAACGAGACGGTGGCGCCGCCGCTGGTGAAGTCGTCGATGCTGGTGTCGGTCCAGGTCAGCGAGACCGACGGCTCGGCCCACATCCGCCCCAAGGGGAAGCGCAAGCCAGCCTGGCCGCGTATGCCGATCGCAGTCGCGTCGAACTCGGTCGCGAGGCCCGGGCCCGGATCGGTCTCGGCGTCGATCCAGTCGACCTTGGCGAGCAGGTTGGCGAAAAAGGTCCCCGTGCCGATCTCGGCATAGGCGCCGGCGTTCATCGTCTCGAATTCGAGCGTGTCGAACGAGGTCTCGAAGCCCGCTTCGGACCGGCCGATGCCGAAGGTGATTCCGAAGATCACAGGCCCCGTCTGGTGGTCGATGCCGCCTTGGACGCCCTGATAATCCTGTTCGTAGCTGACGTCGAAGACGGTGCCCGCGAAGGTCTGGCTCGCCTCGCGGTCGCGCTCGCCGCCCAGGATCTGCACCCATCCCCCGAGCCGGCCACCCGCCATCAGCTCGCTGGTGCCGTTGGTCCCGCCCTGATTGCCGCCGCCCCGTGCGGCGTCGAGCTGGGCGGCGACCGCGTCGGCGCTGCGATACCAGAGATCGGTGAACATCTCCCCGAACAAAGCGGTCTCGAAAACCGGCTGGTTGGCCGAGTTGAAAAGCAGGAAATCGAAATTGGCAGCGTCGAAGACGAGGCCCGAGGTGACATAGGCGTTGCTGGTCGTGGCTTCCCCGCCGGCAAGGCTGAACGCGCTGGACTGCGTCCCTGCCGCGGCGTCGACCAGCAGGATCCCGGTCGACCCGAAGCCGCCCTGGCTCTGGCCGATGGCGGTCGCCTCGATCGCGGTCGTGCCGGTGGCGAGGCCGGTGACCAGCACGTCTGCGGTCTGGGCGTTGAAGTCGACGTCGATCGCCAGCCGCGCCCCGGTCTGGCCGTTATAGGTGCCCCCTATGGTCAGCCGGTCGCCCGCGGCACCGTCGTTCATTTCGATCCGGCCGGTCGAGTTGAACGTGTCGACGCTGGTCAGGACCGCGACGCCGTTCACCGAGCGGGTGACGCCGCTGTTGGTGAACAGGTCCGCGCCGCCGCCGAACAGGCTGGTGCCGATCGCGTCGAACGTGCCGGCATTGTTGATGCGGTCGGCGCCCTCGGTGAGGTCGACGCGGCCGCGCAGGGTACCCCCCGAGACGATGCCGATCGTCGCCGGTCCGCCGTCCGCCTGAACCGTGAAGGCCTGGCTCGAGCGGGTGAGGCCGCGGATCGTGACGCTGCTCGCCGCCGCCGAATTGATGACGATCGCGTCGGAGCCGGCGCCGCTGACGTTGATCGCGTTGGCGTCGATGGTCACCGGCCCGGTCTGGGTGGTCGCCGTGATGCCGTCCGCGTCGGAGCCGGTCGTGGTGACGGTGCCGGTGCTCGTGATGGCGATCGTGCCGCGATTGGCGTGAATCGCATGGGCATTGTTGCCCGACGTGGTCACGTTGCCGCTGGTGATCGACAGGTCGCCGGACGTCACGAACGCGATGATGCCGATGCTATCCGTGCCGGACGTGGTGACGTTGGCGCTGGTGACGGTGGCGTCCACCGCCGCGGAGGCGAAGAGCGCCCGCGAGCTGTTGCCCACGGTCGTGATCGAACCGCTGTTGACCGCCACCGATCCGGTTTCCTCCTCGAACCCGGCCTGCGCCTGCAGGCCCGGCGAGCTGGCCCCGTTCGTCGTGATGGATGTGCTGGTGACGCTGACGTCCCCCCGCGTGGACGTCGCATTGATTCCGGGCGCGTTCAGGCCGCTGGTCACGACGCTGCCGCTGGTGACGAGGACGTCCCCGTCGCCGCGGGTCAGCGCGACGATGGCGCGGTTGGTCGTGTTCGGTGCTGTGCCGCCGCCGATCGTTACGCTCTGGCTCGTCACGGTGACGGTGCCCGTGTCGGACTGCGCGATAATGCCTTCGGAAATGGTGGCGCCCTGGGTAGTGACGGTCCCGCTGGTGATCACCACGTCGCCGCTGTTCGTGGCGGTGAAGATGCCGCGTCCCCGATTGCCGGTGGTCTCAACCAGCGTGCTGGTGATGGTGACGTCGCCGTTTGGCGCCCAGGCGTGGATCGCGGTGCTGTCGTCGCCGGCGGTCCGGACGGTGCCCGAGGCGATCGTAATGGAGCCGGGCCCGGGGTCGCTGAGATCGACTTGCGCGTAGATGCCGTCGCTGTCGGTTCCGGCGGTCGTTACCGAGCTGCTCTGGATATGGATGTCGCCGTCGAAAGTCAGCGCCTCGATGCCGCGCGCGTCGGCGCCGGAGGTCGTCACGGTGCCGCTGGTGATGCTGATGTCTGGCGGCACCGCGACCGGGGCGACCGCGGCCGGTCCGCCGGCGGGAGCGATGGCGGCGGTGTCGTCCTCGGGCGGAACCTCGGGCACGGTCGAGCCGGGCCCTGTTTGGCCGAAGATGCCGGTCGCGCCGGTGCCGAGCGTGGTTACCGTGCCGCTTGTGATGTTGATCGCGCCTGCGTTCGTGGTCGTGCGGATGCCTAGCGACCCCGTCCCTTCCGTCCTGACGTCGGTGCTGGTGAGGCTGATCGATCCGTCATTGGCCTGCAGCTCGATGCCGTGGGAGCCGCCATAGGGAACGTCCTCGCTATTTCCCCTGGTGGTTACCGATCCGCTTGTGACGATGATGTTGCCGTCGTAGAAATTGTAGGCGTAGATGCCGGCGCTGCGATGGCCCGTCGTCGAGACGGTCGTGCTCGCGATCCTGATCTCCTCGTCCCCGACCGCGACGATGCCGTCGCCATTGTCGCCGAGCGTGGTCACCGTGCCGGAGGTGATGTCGATCGCTGCATCGTTATAGGCATTGACCTTGATTCCCCGCGAATCGCGTGCGGAGGTGGAAACCGTTCCGCTCACCACGGTGACGCCGCCGTTCCAGGATGCCGCCTCGATGCCGATGCCGCGCTCGCCGGTCGTGGTGACGCTGGTCGAATCGATCGACACCGTGCCCCGGCTGTCGGCGTCGATGCCCGTTGCGAAGAAGGCGTTGGTGACGACCGTCCCGCTCGTGATGTCGATGTCGCCGCCGGTATAATATTCGCCGGACGCGTTGATCCCGGCCCCGCTGCCGGTGACCGCGATCGCGCCGCTGTCGATCGTGATGTTGCCGCTCTGCGTGATCGCAAACACGCCGACGCCGTGGCCGATCGAAACGCTGCCGCTGTCGATGACGATGTTGCCGGTGTCGGTCTGGATGATGATGCCGTGGCTGAAGAGCCCGCCGGTGGTGGTCACCGATCCGCTTTCGACGGTGACGTTGCCGGAGACGCTCTCGGCGTCGATGCCTTCTCCGTCCGCGGTGGTGACGGTCCCGCTGGTGATGTCGATCGCCCCGCTCGTGGTCTCGGCGAAGATTCCGATCGCCGCGCTGCCGCTCGTGGAGACCGTCGTGCTGTCGATGGTGATCGATCCGGTCGTCGAGAGCGCCTCGACGCCGTGGGCGTTGCCGAACAGGACGTTGGGCTGCTGGAGGATCGTGTCGCCGGTCGTCGTCACCGCGCCGCTGGTGATGGCGATGTCCCCGTCCTGCATACTGTACGCGTAGATCCCGGCGCTGCGGTCGCCCTGGGTGGAAACGGAGGTGCTCGTAATGGTGATGTCGCTGGTGCCGATGGCCTCGATGCCGTCCGAATTCTCCCCGACCGTCGCCACCGTGCTCGACTGGATGACGATGTCGCCCTCGCCGAAATTATATTTGCCCGGCGCCAGCTGCTGACCCTCGATGTAGGCGGAAATGCCTCGCGCATCGTCGCCCTGGGTCGAGACGCTGTCGCTGAGGATGGTGATGTGGTTCTGAGGCGCCGACGCGATGATGCCGGACGCGCCGTCCCCGGTCGTCGCGACCGTGCCACTGTCGATGTGGATCGAGGCGCCCGGCGGCGTCTCGTTGGGAAAGAGGATAACGTTCGCGTCGATGCCGATCGCGTTCTCGCCTTGGGTGGTGACGCTGTCGCTGATCACCCGGACTTCGCCGTAGACGCCGACCGCGAGAATGCCCCGCGCGCCGTCGCCGCTGGTCGCGACCGTGCCCGAATCGACGATCACGCCTTCGTGCTGGCCGAAGGCGGAGATGCCGATGCTGCCCTCACCGGTGGTGGTAACCGAGTTGGTCGTCACGCGCGTCGGATCGATCGCCCCGGAGGGATCGCCGGAGAGGATGAAGTCGCCTTCCTCGGCGCGCACGCCGTAGGAGGAGTCGCCGGTGGTCGAAATGGTGTCGCCGGTGACGGTGACGCTGCCGCGGCCGCTCGCGATGACCGCGTCGGAATTGATTCCGGTGGTGCTGACGTCGTCGACGGCGACCGAGACGGTGCCGTCGACCGAGACCACGTCGACCCCGTCATGGTTGGCGGCGTTGGTGGTGATCTGCGTGTCGATACCGGCCTGGAGGGCCAGATCGACCCCGGTCGTGCTCGAGCCGATCTCGACGCCGTTCGGATTTGTGAATTCTCCGTTGTTGATGACCCGAACGCCGGGCAGCAGCACCACCGTGAGGTCGTTGAACGTGGGATCGTAGCGGATGCCGCCCGGATAGGGATTGCCCTCAGGCGTGAATGTGGCCGTGTACGGCGGCGGGGGCGCGGCGCGCTCGCTCGGCGTCGTGTCCCCGCCCGCAGGGGGCGCGGCGCGCTCGCTCTGCGCCATAGCGGCGGTCGGCGCGACCACGGCATAAGCGGCCAGGCTGGTTCCGAGAAGGAAAGCGGCGCGACGCAAGGCGAAAGCGGACGAACCGACTGCGTGGACGGGCATTCAAATCCCCCCGAATATGGCCGTTCAACAATCGAATCGCCGATACGCAGAGGCGCCGAATCACAAACGTAGCCGAAGTCTTATGGGGTGGCGAGTCTCTGTCCGGGACACCATTGGCGCGTCGAATCCGCGCTGCTATGCAATGATTTGCGCGCAAACCGGGGCACGAATAGATGGAAAGAAAGATCCTGATCATGGGCCTGCCGGGCTCCGGCAAGTCGACGCTCGCGCGTGTGCTCGGGCCGCGCCTCGGCGCCGTCCATTACGACGCCGACGAGGTCCGCGCCAACGTCAATCGCGACCTCGGCTTCTCGATGGAGGACCGCATCGAGCAGGCGCGGCGAATGGGCTGGCTGTGCGACCGGGTGGTCGAGGCCGGCGGCTTCGCGATCGCCGATTTCGTCTGCCCGACCGAAGCGACGCGCGCCGCCTTCGGCCCTGCCTTCACCGTCTGGGTCGACCGGATCGCCGCGGGCCGGTTCGAGGACACCAACCGGATGTTCGAGCCGCCCGCGGCGCCGGACGTTCGCGTCACCGCCGAGGGCGCGCCTGAATTTTGGGCCGAGCGGATCGCCGACCGGGTGATGCCGACCTTCGACGGCAAGAAGCCGACCGCCTTGTTCGTCGGCCGCTACCAGCCCTTCCACGACGGCCACCGCAACCTCATTCTCGAGGGGCTGCGCCGCGTCGGCCAGGTCTGCGTGGCGGTGCGCGACACCGGCGGCACCGGGGACAAGGATCCGTTCCGGTTCGAATATGTGAAGGCGCGGATCGAGGGCGCGCTCAAGGACCATGTCGGCCGCTTCGTGGTCGTGCCCCTACCCAACGTCACGGCGATCTTCTACGGCCGGGACGTCGGCTACGCCGTGGAGCGCATCGATCTCGACGAGGCGGTCGCCAACATCTCCGCCACCGACATAAGAAGCCGGATGGGGCTGTAGGGGACAGTCACGAGCGACTGTCCAAAATCACGCCGCGCTCGCGGCGCGGACGGCGTCCTCGTCCGCCGGGGCCGGGCGCTTCTCGAACACCTCGTCGACTAGCCCGAAGCCCTTCGCCTCCTCGGCGCTGAAGAACTTGTCGCGCTCGACGTTGCGCTCGATCTCCTCGATCGGCTGGCCGGTATATTGCGCCATCAGCTCGTTCATCCGGTGGCGGATGCGCAGGATCTCCTTGGCCTGGATCTCGATGTCCGAGGCCATGCCCTGGGCGCCGCCCGAGGGCTGGTGGATCATGATCCGCGCGTTCGACAGCGCGACCCTCAGGCCCGGCTCGCCCGCGCAGAGCAGGAAGGCGCCCATCGAGGCGGCCTGGCCGATGCACACCGTGCCGACGCGCGGACGGATATATTGCATGGTGTCGTGGATCGCCATTCCCGCCGTCACCACCCCGCCCGGCGAGTTGATGTACATGTAGATGTCTTTCTTGGGATTCTCGCTCTCCAGATAGAGCAATTGGGCAGTGATCAGGGTCGCCATATGGTCCTCGACCGGCCCGGTCACGAACACGATCCGCTCCCTCAGCAGCCGCGAATAGATGTCGAAGCTGCGCTCCCCCCGGTTCGACTGCTCGATGACGATGGGAACGAGGCCGGAGACGATATCGCGATGGTCGGGCATGGGGAGCGGGTCCTGCAGGATATGGGGCTATGGGCAGCCTACATCGGAGGATCGGCGGGGAGGTTCAAGCCCCGCCCGCCGCCGCGCTTGAGCAGCGCCCGGTGGCGGCATAGCCTTGCGGGATGAAAACGGTCTTGCTGCTGGCCCTGGTCGCCGCTCTCGCGCCTGCCTCTTCCGCCAGGGACCCGGAGGACCGGCTCTGGCTGCTGTCGATCGGAGGAATCACCCTCGGGCCGGCCGAATATGTGGACGCATTCACGATCGAGACCTGGGCCGTCCGAATCCGCGCGGTGTGCCGGATACCCCATGGCTGGACGATCCGCGCGGGCGGCCGGGCCTCGCCCGACGGCGTGATCGCAGGCGAGGCCTCGCACGGCGTCACCTTCCTGGCCGACTCGCGGCTCGCGCAGCTCAAGCGGCTGGTGCTCGTCAGGATCCCCGCCGGTGCGGAGATGCGCGACCGCCTGTCGGAAGACCGCTACCAGCCGCTCCTCTTCGACGGACGCGCGGAGATCGGCACCTACGGAAACGACGAGAGCCGCCGCCGGACCGCCCGGATCGGCCGCTCCAACATGCGCCTCACACCCGCGCAGCGCTGTCCAGAACCCGCGGACTGAACAGCGGTCAGGTCTCCCCTTCGACCGTCGGGGCTTGGTTGGTGTAGACTGGCGTCTCGGGCGCCCGCATGTAGGACAAGGTCACCACGGTGGCCAGCGCCAGTCCCGCCTCCCAGCTGACGAAGGCGAGGCCCGCCGCCGCGACCATCAGCGCGGTCGTCCAGGAATAATGGCAGGTGATGCGGTCGACATAGGATTGCTCGAGCCGGTCGTCGACGTCGCCGGTGGCGCAGCCGGTCTTCCATTTTATCAGCCAGGTGACCGCGGTGGCGGCCAGCGCACAGGTAAGGAAGAGCGCCGCCTCGCCGCGAGTCGCGGGATCATGGATATGCTCGGCGAAGGCGCGGATCGGAAAGGCGATGAAGCCGATCGCCGCCAGGAACAGGATCGTCGCCAGCAGGAAATGGTGGCCGGTGGTGCGGTAGATCGCGCCCGAGAAATGGTGGCGGGTCCAGTAGAGCCCAATGACCAAAGCCGACAGTGCGTAGCCGAGATAGAAGGGCCACAGCTCGAGCATGCGCGCCGCGAAGCCCGGGCCGGGCTCCGGGAGGCGGAGCTCCAGCACTGGCAGGGTGAAGGCGATCGCGAACACCGCGTCGGCGAAAATCTCCATCCGCTGGGTGCCGCGGACGGCGCCCTCGCCCGGATGCTCGTCCAGCCGCGGCGCCTGCTCGGGGTCGTTTCTCGGACTCATCGGCAGCCTCCCTGGCTGCTGCGCCGACTCGGCCTGGCCGCGGGCAGCTCGAGCCGTTTGCCGCGGTTCGGGCCACGGGTCCACCAAGCGGCGCGCCGTGAGGCAGAGACTGCCTCTCATTTTGTGAGGCCGGAGCCAGCGCTCAGACGGCCGAAGCGCCCCGCCAGCAGAACAGCAGCAAGGCGACATCGAGGCCGAGCGCGGCCGAGAGTGTGCCGTCCGGGCCTGCGGCGCCCTGGCGCAGCGCCGCGACGGCGGCGGGCATGGCCTCCGCTGCGAACGCGACGAACAAGATCGCCGCGGCAGCCGCGATCGCGCCGGCGAGGTTTAGGGCCGTTCGTGTCGGGCACGACATTTCGGATGACAAGGTCTGCATCGTCGGCATCCTCCTGCCTTTCCGGTAGTCCGCCGCAGGTAGCGCGGAGGTTAAGCCACGCCTGCGGTTTTCGCGGTGTTCCCGGAGGAGCCGATGGGTCATCGCCGCTCCAGGCTCGGATCGTCGGCCGGCAGCACGCTCGGTTCGCCGCCGACGATCACCGGGCGCTCGCGGCCGTCGGGACCGGGTGTCCACGAAACCCGACTCACGTAAAGACAGCGTCTCAGCGGCCCCTCCCCGCGCTCGGGGTCGCGGTTCCAGCCGTGGAAGAAGACGAAAGTGCGGCCGCTTTGGTCGAGGATCGCCTGGTGCCCGGGGCCGATCAGTTCGGTCTCGGCGTGGGACCAGAGGATCGGGTTCTCGCCCGGATCGCTGCACGGGCCGCGGGGGCTGGCGCACCGCAGATAGCCGACCGCATAATTGCGGTTGCCGAAGAAGTTGCCGGTGAAGAACAGGAAATAGGCCGGCCCACGGCGCACCATGGTCGGCGCCTCGACCACGCGCCATTCCCAGTCGTCCTCGCGGCCCGGCGAATCGTTGTTGGCAACCAGACGGGTCGGCGGGCCGAGGACGGCGAGGCCGTCGGGGGAAAGGCCCTGCACCCAGATCGCGGAGCCCGGGGCGCAGCAGTTCGAATCCTCCTTGTAATAGAGGTAGAGGCTGTCGCCGTCGCGATAGGGATGGGCGTCGATCGCGCCGGACGCGAGCTCGGCGCAGACGAGGGGCGTGCCGATCCCTTGGAAAGGCCCTTCCGGCCGGTCGGCGACGGCCGCGCCGAGGCATTGGCGCTGGAGAAGGCGCGGTCCTTCCGGCGGAGTCTCCGTGCGCGTCAGCGCATGGTGCCGGGCGTTGAAATAGAGGACGTAGCGGCCGCCCACCGCCATCGCCTCCGGCGCCCAGACCTGCGGGTGGGAGCGGTCGACCCAGGCCGGCAGATTGGCGGCCGGCAGCACTTCGTCCGGCACGCTCCAGCGGCGCAGGTCGCGCGAGCGCGCCATCTGCACGTTGCGGCCGCCGACCCCGGTCCCATAAGCATGATAGGCGCCGCCGAAGCGCGCGACGAACGGGTCCGGGAAGTCCTCGTCGAGGATCAGCCGCGGCCCGTCGCCGCCGCGGCCTGCGGGGCAGCTCCGCGCGGCCTGCGCGGCCTCGCTGAAGACGGCGAGCGCGAGCAAAGCGACGGCGCGGGTGGATCGGGTCGGACGCATGAGCACCTCTCCCGCCGACCGATAGCCGTTTTTCGCCGCCGCGCGAAAGCCGGCGCTTCAGCCGCTCGGATGGAAGAAATCGTAGATGCCGCGCGCCATCGTCTTCGAGATGCCCGGCGCCTTCTCCAGATCCTCCAGCGCCGCACCCTTCACCGCGCGCGCGGTACCGAAATGCATGAGCAGAGCCCGCTTCCGGCTCGGGCCGATTCCGGGAACCTCGTCGAGCGGGCTCGACACCATGTTCTTCGCCCTTTTCTGGCGATGCGCGCCGATCGCGAAGCGGTGGGCCTCGTCGCGGAGGCGCTGGAGATAGAAGAGCACCGGAGAGTTGGGCGGAAGCTGGAAGTCGCGGCCGCTGGAGAGATGGAAGGTCTCGCGCCCTGCATTACGGTCGGGCCCCTTGGAAATTGCCACCACCGGCACGTCGTGAATGCCGGCATCTTCCAGCGTTTCCATCACCGCCGAGAGCTGCCCCTTGCCGCCGTCGATCAGCAGCAGATCGGGCCAGTCGCCCCGGCTGCGGTCCGGATCCTCCTTCTCGAGCCGGGCGAAGCGGCGCGACAGCACCTCGCGCATCATCGCGAAATCGTCGCCGGGCGCCGTCTCCGGCCGCTTGATGTTGAACTTCCTGTAGGCGTTCCTGCGCAGCCCCTCGGGCCCCGCCACGATCATCGCGCCGACGGCGCTGGTCCCCATCACATGGCTGTTGTCGTAGACCTCGATCCGCCCGGGCGGCTCCGGCAGCTCGAACGCCTCGGTGAGCGCACGCAAGGTCCGGGCCTGCGTGCTCGTCTCGGCGAGATGCCGGTCGAGCTCCTCCTCGGCGTTGCGCTTCGCCTGCGCGATCATCCGCACCTGGTCCCCCCGGCGCGGAACGCGGATCGTCACTTTGCGCTCGGCCCGCCCGGACAGCGCCTCGCAGAGCAGCTCCATCTCGGGAACCTCGCGGTCGAGCAGCACCAGCCGCGGCGGCGGCACTTCCTCGTAGAATTGCATCAGGAAGGCGGCGAGCACCTCCACCTCGGGCACGTCGGCCGTGTGGGCCGGGAAGAAGCTCCTGTGCCCCCAATTGTTGCCGCCGCGGATGAAGAAGGCCTGGATGCACATCGTCCCCGCCTTGCAGGCCAGGGCGAAGATGTCGGCGTCGCCCAGCCCCTCGGCGGCGATGGTCTGGGTGCCCTGGATGAAGGTCAGAGCGCGCAGCCGGTCGCGCAGCAAGGCGGCGATCTCGAAGTCCATCGCCTCGGCCGCCTGCTGCATCTGGCCCGCGAGCTTCTGCTGCACCTTGGTCGACTTGCCGGCGAGGAAGTCCTTCGCGTCCGCGACCAGCTCGGCATAGTCCGCCTTCGAGATGCGCTCCACGCAGGGCGCCGAGCAGCGGCGGATCTGGTAGAGCAGGCACGGCCGCTTGCGCGTGGCGAAGAAGCTGTCCGTGCAGCTCCTCAAGAGAAACAATTTCTGCAGCGCATTGAGGGTGCGCGTCACCGAGCCCGCGCTGGCGAACGGCCCGTAATATTGCCCCTTGTGGCGCCGCGCGCCCCGATGCTTGCGCACCTGCGGGAAATCATGGTCCTCGCGCAGCAGGATGAAGGGGAAGCTTTTGTCGTCGCGCAGCAGCACGTTGTAGGGCGGCCGGTAGCGCTTGATCAGCTGCGCCTCGAGCAGCAGCGCCTCGGCCTCGGTGTTGGTGGTGACGATCTGCATCGAGCGGGTCTGCGCCACCATCCGCTGTAGCCGCTTCGACAGCCGCGACACCTGGGTGTAGTTCGCCACCCGGTTCCGCAGCGATCGCGCCTTGCCGACATAGAGCACGTCCGCTTTGGCATCGAGCATCCGGTAGACTCCGGGCCGCACCGGCAGCGTCTTCACCACCCCCCGGATCGCGGCCACCCCCGCCTCGATGTCGGGCAGATCGGAGCCGCGCACCGTGTAAGCGGATCTCTCCTCGCTGAAGCGATCGGTGGGCGACTCAGCCATCGCTGCCTTCATCCCGATTCGCGTGTCCGAAACCGGACGAAGGTCCGGAAAGTCCGTGTCCTACGCGCGCGCGCGCGAGTCCGGCCCGAATGCCGGGGAAGCCCTGACGCGAGGGGCGGCGCATGGCTGAAAGGCTGTCCGGACGGTCCATTACGGAGGCTAAAGCAGACGAATTCCTACATTAAAAGGGGCGGCGGCGGGTGGTGTCCCTGCCGACTTGCGGATCGCCGGCACCCCCGCCCCGATGACCGATACCGCGACCGATGCGGAGCAGTTGAGAAATTTTACCCAGATCGCCATATAGCGAAGGGATAGAGATAGGAGGCATATCCTAATCCGCGCGCTATCCGGCGCGCCGGGCCGTCAAACCGGCCTGAGTCGACGGCCGTTCGAAAAGCCTGTTTCACCGGGTGCGACGGGTACGCCCGTCGAGGCTTTGGTGGGATACGGTTGTCAAAGCAACCGACCGACTGGCAGAGAAAGATAGCCTGACCATGAAAGGGCGAGCATCCATGCTCGCCCTTTTTCGTCCACCCCATTTAGCGAACGACGTCATTCGCGAAGACATTGGCGTGGCTCCCGCTAATCTCGACCGTCACGCGGCGCTGTCGCGGTCGGCGATCCCCGCGCGGCGCAGGGCCGCCCGCAGCGCCTCCATCTTGGTCGCATTGGCCCGGATCGCCTCGGTCGCGGTCGGCGCCTGGGTGCTGATGCCGGCGTTGATCAGGACGATGTCCGGCTCGCGGGTCACCTGCCCCGTCGCGACCACGTCGAGTCGGGTGCCGCCGATCGGGCGCACCTGCGCCGTCTGGGCGAGGAGGGGCGCCGCGAGCGACAGCAAAGCCGCGCTCAATATCGTCCGCATCATCATCTGCCTGTCCTTTGCTGGGGGACGGCGACGGTGCGCCGCTGCCGGCCTCGTGGCAACCGCGGCGAAGAGCGCGCCGATCTGCTAAGGTGCGGCGATGGCCACGACGGACGATTTCCGGCGGATCGCGCTCTCGCTGGCGGGCGTCGAGGAGCGGTCGCACATGGACCATCCCGATTTCCGGGTCCGCGGCAAGGTCTTCGCGACCCTCTTCTATCCCGACCGGTCCTGCGGGATGGTCGTGCTGATGCCTGAGCAGCAGGAGGATTTCATCACACTGGCGCCGGATGCGTTCCGTCCCGCCGCCGGCGCCTGGGGCCGGCGCGGGAGCACCGTGGTGCGCCTCGACGCGGTGAGCGAAGACCTGCTCGAGGCGGCGCTGGCTGCCGCCTGGCGCAAGCGCGCCTAGTTCGTGCGGCCCAGGCCGGCGATGGTCTCGTCGATCATCGCGCGGTCGGCGGCGGCGTCCAGGCGGTCGCGGATCAGGCGCTCGGCGGCGGCGGCGGCGGCGTCGACGGCTTTCGCGCGCACCTCGGCGAGCGCGGTCCGCTCGGCGGCGGCGATGCGGTCCTCGGCCATGTGGGTGCGGCGCTCGATCAGGCGCGCCGCGTCGGCCTCGGCCTGGACGCGGATCGCCTCCGCCTCGTGGCGGGCGCGCTCGAGCAGAGTGGCGGCGTCGGCTTCGGCGCTCGCCTGCTTCGCCTCATATTCGGCGCGCAGGGCCTCCGCTTCGGCGCGCAGTCGCTTCGCCTCGTCGAGCTGCTCGCGGATGCCGGCGATCTTGCGGTCGAGCGCCGCGCCGATCACCGACGGCACGCGCTTCCAGATCAGGATCGCGAACACCATGACCATCGCCAAAGCGATCCAGGCCGGCGCGTCGAGCCCGAAGGCGGTCGGCGTCGGATGATGCTCCGGGGCCCCCTGGTGGGCGTCGGTGGCGTGGGTCTCGGGATGCGCCGCCGGCGCGTCGGGCACGGGGCTCGGATGCTCAGCCATTGCTCGCCTTCACGGCCGCGGCCGCTTCCTCCTGGGTGACGGCGATGCCCGCCAGCCGCTGCGCCATGTCGCGCGCGGCTTCGGCCGCGACGTGCTCCAGCGCGGCGAGCGCCTCCCGCCGCGCGGCGGCGATGCGCGCTTCGGCCGCCTCGATGCTCGCCGCGGTCTCGGCATTGGCCGCCTGCATGCGCTGCTCGGTGACCCGCGCGCTCTCGGCCTTGGCCGCCGCGGCGAGCTTCAGCGCCTCGGCCCGGCTCGCGTCCAGCCGGGCGCGCCAGGCCGCCTCGATCGAGTCCGCGGCCTCGCGCGCCGCCTGCGCCAAAGCGATGTCGTCGGCGATCTGACGATCGCGCGATTCGACCGTCGACTGGATCTTCGGCAGCATCGCGCGGCCGATCCCGAAATAGATCAGGCCGAGCACCAGCAGCAGCCAGAAGAACTGCGAGAAGGCGACGTCGGCGAGCTGGTTGATCTGGGGCATGGGGTTCCCTCGATGGGGACAGTTGCCGGCAACTGTCCCCGCTTACACCTCAGCGGGCGTAGAGGATGATCATCGCCACGGCGAAAGCGATCAGGCCGAGCAGCTCGGCCGCCGCGAAGCCGATGAACAGGCGGCCCTGCTGGCTGTCGGCGGCGGCCGGGTTGCGGATCGCGCTCTCGAGGAACGAGCCGAAGACGTTGCCGACGCCGACGGCGGCAGCGCCGACTCCGATCGCGGCGAGGCCTGCGCCGATAACCTGGGCGGATGCGAGGTCCATGATATTCTCCTTTGTGAAACGCTTGCAAAGACTGCGTGAAAGCTCAGTGAAGGTTGACCGCGTCGTTGATGTAGAGCGAGGTCAGCAGGGCGAAGACATAGGCCTGGATCGCGCATACCAGCAGCTCCAGCGCCATCACGCCCATGATGAAGACGAAGGACAGCACGCTGACCAGCGGCCCGGCGACGCCGCCGGCGTTGATCCCGCTGACCACGAACGAGCCGAACACCTCGACCAGGATGTGGCCGGCGATCATCGCCACGAACAGCCGCAGCGCGAGGCTGAACGGGCGCACCATGAACGACAGCAACTCGATCAGGAAGATGAGCGGGAGCAGCACCTTGGGCGTGCCGTGCGGGATGAACAAGGAGAAGAAGTGGAAGCCGTGCTTCCAGAAGCCGACGATCAGCACGATCGAAAAGCTGATGATCGCCATCACGCCGGTGACGGTGAACTGGCTGGTCACCGTGAAGGGGTGCGCGCCGGCGAGGGCGAACGGCATCAGCCCGATCAAATTGGCGACCAGGATGAACATGAAGATCGTGAACACCCAGGGCACGTAGCGGCGGCCCTCCGGGCCGACCGTGGTGGCGAGCATCGAGGTGACGAAGCCGGTCACCCCCTCGACCGCGACCTGCCAGCGGCCGGGCACCAGCTGCCGCTTCATCCCGCCGAGCATGAACAGCCAGATGAGGCCGAGCACGATCAGCATCCACAAGGCGCTGTTGGTGAAGGCGAACGGACTCCCGAGATCGCCCGCCAGCGGCGCGATCTGGAACTGATGCATGGGATCGATTCTGCTTTCGGCGGCCACTCTTCAAACTTCCCCGAGCCTATTGCGGGCTCTGCTTCGAAATCTTCCAAACTTCCCACATGGCGACGCCGAACCCGACGAACAGCATCGCCACCCAGATCGCCTGCGTCCCCGCCATGCGGTCGATCGCATAGCCGATCAGGGCGCTCCCCAACGGGTAGCTGATCAGGACCGAGAGAATGCGCATTCCCTGGGCCTGCCCCCTCCCCTGCCTGGTGCCGGGAAGCTGGGTGCGCGCCGCTTCGTCCGCCTTCGCCCGCCGGATCCGCTCGTCGAGCGAAGCCAGGCGCGCATCGGGGGGAGACTGGTGGTCCTGCCGGGGATCGCTTTCCGCCATGCCGTTCTTCCATGTGCGGCCGCGGCTCGAAAAAGCGCGGGCCGACGGGGCGTGGGACATGCCGGCGAACGAACCCGCCAAGGCGCGGTTCCTTTAGAAACGGGGTCCGGGCAAGTCAACAGCGCTCCTGCTGCACTGCGGCATGGCGGGGACAGTTACTTTCACCCGCGGCGCCAGCCAGCCCCGCACCGCCGTGATGAAAGTAACTGTCCCCCCTCCAGCTCCGGCGCCTCATGGGGACAGTTACTTTCACCCGCGGCGCGGCAAGCCCTTCACCGCCGCGGGTGAAAGTAACTGTCCCCCTGCTACCGGCAATAGCCCGGCCGCAGGACGGGCGCGGTCCCTTCCCTCCGCCGCCAGACCTCGTCGGGGAGCAGATAATATTGGCCCGGCCCCACCCTGGCGGCGAGGATCTCGCAGGCGGCGGCGACTCCCACCTCCTCGACGCGGGCGCGGCGCAAGCCGGCGAGCTCGGTATAATGGGCGCGGCGGCGGATGTTGACCGCGTCCATCTCGGCGCGGATGCGCGGCGGCGCGGAGCCGACCAGGCCGAGATAGCCGTCATATCGCTCGCCGACGAGGCCGGTGGCGCGCAGCTCGGAAGCGGTTTCCTGCAGCGCCGCGGACGCCGCGCCCGCGACGGCCAGCAGGAAAGCGGCGGCGATGAGCGCGGCGCGTCTCATCAATAGTCCCGCTGCTCGCGCTGGATGAGGTCGCGCGCGTCCTGCTGGAGCCGCACCACCACTTCCTGGCGGATGTTGATGTTGAGATTGACCTCGATCGGCCGGTCGGGCGCCGAGACCTGGACGCAGGCGCCGAGCAGCACCGAGGCGGTCGCGCCCGCCACGAGCATCGCCGCCCGCACCGCGGCTCCAGGCTCGCTTCTGTTCATCGTGGCGATCATTGCGGGACCTCGCTTTCCTGGTTCTGAATGGTGGTGACGGTGGTGGGAAGACCCTGCAGCGCCTCCGGCAGCACCGGCTGGATGAGGATCGAGGGGTCCTTCATGTCGCGGGTGATGCCGATCACGGCGCGCAGCGGGCCGCGAATCGAGATGTTGAATCGAAACGGAATCCTCGCCAGCTGCCGCACGATGAAGTTCTGGCGGTTGGCCGCGCTGAGCCCTTCGAGCCGGATCCGGCTCAGGAACTCGCCCGCGAGCGCGCCGTCGAGCCTGATCTCGAGCCGGCTGTAGCGCATCGAGCGCAGCGCATCGAAGGCGAGCCGCGCCGCCGCCGGCATGTTCGCCCGGTTGACGATTCCGGCGTAGGAGAGCGTCCCGCCGCCCGGCCGCGCCTCGAGCCGGCCGCCGACGATGCGGGCGCCGCGCACGTCGAACTGCATCGGCAGCACGCCGTCGAAGATGCCGGTGAGGTCGATCGCGGTGAGCCCCGCCTGGTCGACGAATTGCGCCGCCTGGAGTCCCACCACCTGGAAGGTGAGGTAGCGCGTCTCCGGCTTGGAGAAATCGAGGAGGGTCGGCTGGAGCAGCAGCTCGCCTCCGGCGAACGGCCACTGGCCCCCTTCGATCTGGACCTGGCTGCCGGGGCGCAGCTGGTAGCGGATCGTGCCGTTGGAGACGTCGATGCCGGCGCGGATCATGGCGATCTGCGCGATCTGGCCGGGCGCGCTTTCGAGCCTCAGCAGATCGGTGAAGCGGATGGTCGTCGTCAGCCCCTCGACCGGCCCGAAGGCGGCCGCGAAGTTCGCGCCTCGGGTCGAGAAGGTTCCTGTGCTGGTGGTCGAGCCCGGGCGCCAGGCGATCTCGCCGCGGCCGGTAAGCGTCGCCTCGACCAGGGCGATGACGCCGACGGTGAGTCGGGTGAGATGCTCGGGCTGGAGCCCGTCGGGCGCGAAGCGGATGCCGGGGACGTCCAGCGAAGCGCGGCCGGCCCCGGTGCCGAGATCGTGATCGATGGTGGCGTGAAGGATTCGGGTGCCGCTCGCGGGATGCTTCGTCCAGCCGGTTGCGTGGATCCGGTTGCGGGCGAGGGTCAGGCGGAAGTCGTCGCTCACTACAGGATTGAAGCGCGCCGGATCGCGCTCGTCGGACACCAGGATCCGACCCTCGAGCGCGAGGTCGCCGCCTCGCACCTGCCACCGCCCGGCCCCTTCGTCGACGTGCAGCGGCACCGCCGCGATCCTCGCGGAAAGGCCGCCGAAAGCGCCGGAAACTCCGCCCCGGGCGAAGCGGCCGCCAAGCTCCGCAGCCCGGAAAAGGTGCACGCTGGGGTCGCGGCCGAGCCTCACCGCGACATCGCGCGCAGCGAATTCGGAACCCGTGAGGCTGAACCGGACGGCGCCCGCCTCGACCGCGATCGGGGTCCGGCCGAGGGTTCCCGAGAAGCGCGGGCCGCGCAGCTCGCCGCCGAGCTGGACGGAGCCGCCGGGGGCCTTCCAGACGAGGGCGCGCCCGGTCGGGCAGAGCGGCAGGCGCGAGGGGCCGAGCACCAGGCCCTGATACTGGAAGCGGCGGAAGCTGGCGGGGAGGCAGGTCTCGCCGAACGCGAAGCCGCCGCCGGCGAGGCGACCGCTTATCGGCACTGCAAGCCCCTCGATGCGGCCGCCGCGAAACGGTCCGCTGATCACCGCGACCGTGTCGATTCGGGTGGTGCCGTCGGGTCCGGCGGTGAAGCGAACCTCGCCCAGTGCCAGCTGCGACCCACCCGCCGCCATCGGAGCGATCCTCCCGACGCCCTGAATCGCGCCTCCGGGCCGCGCCTGGCGCAGGGTGAAGCGGGCCGCGGGGAACCCGCCGCCGCCGAGCGTGAAATCGCCGTCGGTGCGCAAGGCGTTGCTCGGCCAGCTGAACGTGATGCCGCTCCCGGCGACGGCGCGCAGGCGGGCCCCGCTTCCCGCGGTCACGTCGAGATCGGCGAAACGAACGTCGCCGCGGCCGCCGCGATTGGCGACGTGCAGCCGCGCGCGCGCGTCGGCCCCGCTCTCGCCGGCGCGGATGAGCGCATCGGCGAGCTGCCGCCCGATCGGCCCCACCGGGGTCCCGTCCACCGAGCGCAAGGCGGCCGCGACCGGCCGCAGGGGCCCCGTCAAAGTCAACCCGCGCAGCCTGATGTCGCCGGAGAGCGCGACATTGCCGTGGCGCGGCGACAAAGCGTAGGTCCCGGTCACCCGGCTCGCCGCGGCGCGGAACGAGGCGACCGCGGCGGGCCCAGACGCGAGATCGATGCGGCCGCGCATGTCGCCTATGTTACCCTCGACCGTGAGATTGGCGCGCAGCGCGGCAAGGCGGTGCGGACCGGCCTGCATCCCGGCCGCCTCGACCCGGCCGCGCCCGGTCCAGCTGTCGAACGCCTGGGCAAGCGTCACATCAACCTCGAAGCGCGGCCGCGCCAGCGCGAAATCGTCCTCGCACCGCACGCGCTCGATCAGCACGGGTCCCCGGAAGGTGGGCCGCAATCGGTCGACGGAGACCGCGACGGCGGCGCGCGGCGCGGTAACGAGGCATTCGCGGAAGCGCAGCGAACGTCCCACCGCCGCCATATGGCCGCGAAAGCCGTTCGAGAGATTGCCGCGGCCCTGCAAGCCGATGCCGACCGGGCCGGCCGGCGTGTCGAGCCGGATCGCCGCGTCGGCGACGTCGATGCGCTGGTCGGGCAGCCGGAACGGCAGCCCGCTCGGCGGCGGCAACAGCCGGTCCACCTGGCCGAGGCTGACGCGGCCGTCGACGATCCGGCCGCGCATCCTGACTCCGCGGGCGGTGATCAGCGCCACTTTCGGGCGCCTGAAGCCGCCCCAGCTCAGCTCGATCTCGACCCATCGCGCGGTGAGGTCCGGCGCCCGGGGATCGCCGATGACCAGATTCTCGAGCCGCTGCCGGCGGAAGCCGATCCTTTTCACCTGGTAGGTCGCATCGACGCCGCGCCGGGCAAGCTCGCGGTCGATGAAGTCGGCGGCGATGGTGAAGCGCAGCAGCCAGGCGATCAGCAAGGCGAGAAGGAGGAGGAGCAGCACAGCGCCGAGCACAAGCGGCCATCGCCGCCGCCGCCGGCGCTCCACCTCAACCGTCTCCGTTTCGTCCACTCGCTCCACCCACACGCGGCCGCCGCCGGCGTGCCTCGGGCTCAACCCGGCGGCGCGCATAGCGTTCCGCCGCCGTCATGACATCGGCGCGGCCCGGGTTTGCCTAAGAGCGGCTGCGCGCTTAATCCAGCCTGATGGAGGCAGAGGTCCAGGACGGCGCCGGCCACCGCGCCCGGCTGCGCAAGCGACTGTTCGAAGGCGGGCCGGACGCGTTGCTCGAGCACGAGCTGGTCGAATATCTGCTCGCCACGGCGATCCCGCGGCGCGACACCAAGAAGATCGCCAAGCGCCTGATCCGCGAGTTCGGCGGGTTCGGCCGCCTGCTCACCGCCGATGCGGAGGCGATCATGCGCGTCGGCGAGATCAGCGAAACCGCGGCGGCGGCGATCAAGATCGCGCAGGCGACGGCGGTGCGGCTGCTCGAATCGAAGGCGGAGGAACAGCCGGTGCTGGCCAGCTGGCAGGCTCTGCTCGATTATCTACGCGCCGACATGGCCTTCCGCCCGGTCGAGCACGTTCGCGTCCTTTTCCTCAATGCGAAGAACATGCTGATCCGCAACGAGCCGATGTCCGAAGGCTCGGTCGACGAGGCGGCGATCTATGTCCGCGAGGTCGTCGCGCGCGCGCTCGAATATCAGGCGACCGCGATCATCCTGGTCCACAACCACCCGAGCGGCGACCCGCAGCCGAGCCAGCAGGACATCCGCCTCACCCGCGACATCGCGGACGCGCTGCGGCCGCTCAGGATCGCGGTCCACGACCACGTCATCATCGGCGACAAGGGCCACAGCTCGATGCGCGCGGCGGGGCTGATCTAGGGCCTTCGCTCAGCGGCAGACGGCGTCGGCGATCGCGGCGTTAGGCGAGCCCGCCGGAATCGGTTCGACCAGCCGCTCGGCCGGCGCGACCTCGACACTCGCGACCACGCTGCCGTCGCTGCGCAGATGCGCGACCGACAGGAGATCGGACGTCCTCGCCCGGCAGTCGTAGCGAAAGCGCGCCTCGAGGATCTTGGTGCCGTCGGACCGCTCCTCGGCAAGCAGGGTCCGGCTGAGCAGGGTTACAATGTCCGCATCGCGGCGGACCGAGGCCCGGTCGAAGGTGATCGGCCCGAGGGCGTGCTCGTAGACCTGGACCCAGTCCGCGGCCGCCGGCGGCTGGGCCGTCGCGGGCTGAAGCCCGGCCGTCAAACCGAGCAGCACCGCCGCCCTCGCACGCATAGCTGGTCTCACTGACGCCTCCCCGATGAATCGCGTCAACCTAAGCAATCCTGAGGACGAGTGCCAGCGTCGTCCACGCACGCCGCAACGGCGCAGTCCTGGCTCTGCAAATGTCGACTCCCTTCCCCATTGTTCGTAGGAGCGCGCCATGATCGCCCGCTATTCCCGTCCCCCGATGACCGCGATCTGGGAGGCGGAGACCAAATACCGCATCTGGTTCGAGATCGAGGCGCACGCCCTCGATGCGATGGCTGAGCTCGGCAGCGTGCCCAGGGAGGCCGCGGACGCCGTTCGCGACTGGTGGGACGCGGGCCCTGCGATCGACGTCGAGCGCATCGATGCGATCGAGAGCGTCGTCAGGCACGACGTCATCGCCTTCCTGACCTGGGTCGCCGAGCAGGTCGGGCCCGAGGCGCGCTTTCTCCACCAGGGCATGACCAGCTCCGACGTGCTCGACACCTGCCTCGCCGTGCAGCTGAGCCGCGCCGCTTCTATCCTGATCGAGGATGTCGACGCCCTGCTCGAAGTGCTCGAGCGGCGCGCGCGCGAGCACAAGCTGACCCCGACCATCGGCCGCAGCCACGGCATCCACGCCGAGCCGGTCACCTTCGGGCTCAAGCTCGCTCACGCGCATGCCGAGTTCGGCCGCGCCCGTGCCCGGCTCGTCGCGGCGCGAGAGGAGATCGCGACCTGCGCCATATCGGGCGCGGTCGGCACTTTCGCCAATGTCGATCCGCGCGTGGAGGCGCATGTCGCCGCCCGGCTGGGTCTCCGCGTCGAGCCTGTATCGACCCAGGTGATCCCGCGCGACCGCCATGCGATGTTCTTCGCCACGCTCGGCGTCGTCGCCTCGTCGGTCGAGCGGCTCGCGACCGAGATCCGGCATCTCCAGCGGACCGAGGTGCTCGAAGCCGAGGAATATTTCGCGCCGGGGCAGAAGGGCTCCTCGGCGATGCCGCACAAGCGCAATCCCGTGCTGACCGAGAATCTGACCGGGCTCGCGCGCATGGTGCGCGCCTGCGTGACGCCGGCGCTCGAGAATGTGGCCCTGTGGCACGAGCGCGACATCAGCCATTCTTCGGTCGAGCGCTACATCGCCCCCGACGCGACCGTGACCCTCGACTTCGCCCTCGCCCGCCTCACCGGCGTCGTCGACAAGCTCGTCGTCTACCCGGAGCGCATGCAGAGGAATCTCGACCTGATGGGCGGCCTCGTCCACTCGCAGCGGGTCCTGCTCGCCTTGACCCAGGCCGGCGCCAGCCGCGAAGATTCGTACCGCCTCGTCCAGCGCAACGCGATGAAGGTCTGGGAAAGCGGCGGGGCGCTGTCGCTGATGGAGCTCCTCAAGGAAGACGAGGAAGTCGCCGCCTTGCTCTCGCCGGAGCAGATCGAAGCGAGCTTCGACCTCGACCATCATATGAAGCACGTCGACGACATTTTCCAGCGGGTGTTTGGTTAAGATCCATCGCTGCAGCCTTGTTTCTTAAGATAGGCGATGAACTGAGGATCAGCCCGGATAAGATCAAAATCCTTATCCTTTTCGATTTTTAGACAATCAAAGGATTTATTCATTCTCCGCCATGTCTCTAATATCGCTATAGTTTCTGAGACTTTTCCGGATAATGCCAACGTACAGGCATAGTTATAATGAAATGTCGTGTCGGTGGCCTTATCACCTGAAAGGCCGAATTCCCTCAAGGCGCTTTCGAAGCTCCTTATTGCATCAGGAACTCTGTCTAGCTTCACAAGGGCCATTCCGCGCTGAGAATAAGCTTTAATGGCCATAACTAGAAAACCTCTTCCTTCCTTACCAACACAAGCTTCGATTATGTCGTCACTTAGAGACACAGCTTCGGTCCACTTTCCAATAAAGCAGAAGGCGATCAGCTTGTTTACTTGACCCGTGATTGTGTTTAGTGCCCTATTTTCGGAATTATCAGACTGTGTCTCTCTGACAAATTGATCGTATACGGACACGGCCTCAGCGTATCTGCCTGATTCGATCAGCGCCCTTCCCTCTTGAAAAAGCCCGTATGTTACAGCGTCGACGCTGTTGCCGTGAAGGAACTGCATGCCCCGCGCAAGCCTAATAGCCTCTCGCCAGTCTTGTCGTTCGTTAGCTTGAAATACTTTCACCTTGAATTCATCTATATCCCATTCCCGCTCAGATCGTTCATCAACTTCTTTGGCCGCTTCCTGTACTGTCTCGCGCTCTTCCGCAGTTATATGCACATCGGTAGTCTCCATCGAAGTAAATCGCCACCGCTCAGCCACGGCGGCAGCTTCCTTCACCTTCTCTGACGCCTGTTCCGCGGTCTGTTCATGCGCCCTTGCGCCTTCGGCTGCGCCTTGTGCGGCACGAGACGCAGCCTCTGCGGAAGCGGCAGCGTCCCTCGCTGACATAGCCGCTTTGAGCGCCTCCTCCTTAGCATTAACTGCTTCTTCGTGTAGAGATTCGACTTTGTCCCGCAATTCAGAAAGTTCGTAGCGAGCGGCGTTAACTGCGCCCCGGTGGGTTATGAAGCCAAAGCCGAGCACAAGCAGCGTAATAAGAATACCAAAACTAGATATCTCATTTTCAAACCTAGAATATGCCTGATCGGATACAGAGAGTCGGCCGTCCAGAGCGGCGGACTGCTGTTCGAGAGCTCTTAGTCGCTCCTCAAACGCAACCACGCGAGCTTCATCGTCGATGTGCACCGTACGTGGTGCGATTACTTCGTTTTGCTGCGGCGCAGCAGGTGCTCCCGCTGCCAGCAGGATCAAAAGCAAGCAAGATAGGGTGCGTCGCATCCGGCGACCATAAACACTCATTTCGGCAGATGCGAGTAAACCCGCCGCGCGGAGGGCATCTCACGAGGAATGTTTTCAAATCTCCATTTGAAGGAACACTTTGCGCGTCAAAACCGCCGTGATCTTCACGGGAGCCACTCTGGAGTGTACCGGGGCAGCTCCTCTAGCCCTCCCAGAGGCCCTTCAGCTTCGAGAAGAAGCTCTTCGAGGCCGGGCATTCGTCGCCGGTCTCGGTCCTGCGGAACTCCTCGAGCAGCTCGCGCTGCTTCGCGTTCAGCCTGGTGGGCGTCTCGACGTCGACCTGGATCACCATGTCGCCATGGCCGCGGCCGTTCAGGACCGGCATTCCGGCGCCGCGGATCCGGAGCTGCTTGCCGGACTGGATCCCGGCCGGGATCTTCACTTCGTGCTTCTGGCGGTCGAGGCCGGGGACTTCGATGCTGCCGCCGAGAGCGGCGGTGGTGATGCTGACCGGGCAGCGCGCGAACAGGGTCGTGCCCTCGCGCTGGAAGATGCCGTGCCGCGCGAGGTGGACGAAGATGTAGAGGTCGCCATTGGGCCCGCCGCGCACCCCGGCTTCGCCTTCGCCGGAAAGGCGGATGCGGGTGCCCTCGTCGACTCCGGCGGGGATGTTGACCTGGAGCCCGCGGCGCTTCTCCGCGCGTCCCTCCCCGCGGCAGGAGTCGCAGGGATCGGCGATCACCTGGCCGACGCCGCGGCAGGTGGGGCAGGTCTGCTCGATAACGAAGAAGCCCTGGCGGGCGCGGACCTGGCCGCGTCCCTCGCACATGCTGCAGGTCCGGGCCGAGGTGCCGGGCTTGGCGCCGGATCCGCCGCAGGGCTCGCAGCGCACCGTCGTGTCGACCTGGAGGTCGACGGTGCGGCCCGAATAGGCGTCCTCGAGGCTGACTTCGAGGTCGTAGCGCAGGTCCGACCCGCGCATGGCGTTGCGGCGGCGGTCGCCCTGCCCGCCATTGTGCATGAATTCGCCGAAGATGTTCTCGAAAATGTCGGAGAAAGACCCGAAATCCTGACCCGCTCCGTTGGGGCCGCCGAAACCGTTCTGGCGGAAGGCGGCGTGGCCGAAGCGGTCGTAGGCGGCGCGCTTCTGCGGATCCTTCAGGCAGTCATAGGCCTCGCTGATCGCCTTGAAGCGGGCCGTCGCGTCGGGGCAGCCGCCGTTGCGGTCGGGATGGCATTCCATGGCGAGGCGCCGGTAGGCGGACTTGATCGCCTTCTCGTCGGCGCCGCGTTCCACCTGCAGGAGGGTGTAGTAATCGGTCTCGGTCATCAGAGCCCTCTCCCCTCTGGGGAGAGGGTTGGGAGAGGGGCTGTGTCTGCAATGACCACGACACTCATCCTCTCACCACTCCCCCTCTCCCCGGCCCTCTCCCCAGAGGGGAGAGGGAGGGAGTTCGTCCTTATGCTTTCGGTTCGTCGTCGACTTCGGAGAATTCGGCGTCGACGACGTCCTCGCCGCCGCCGGCCTCGCTGCCCTGCGGCGAAGCGCCGGCATCGGCGCCCGGAGCCGCCGCATTGGCCTGCTCCTTCTCGTAAATCGCCTGGCCGAGCTTCATCGCCACCTGGGCAAGCGCCTGCGACTTCTGGTTCATCGCCTCGGGATCGCCGCCCTCGATCGCAGTACGGGCCTCGGCGATCGCCGCCTCGATCTCGGACTTCAGCGAAGCGTCGACCTTGTCGCCATGCTCCTGCAGCTGCCGCTCGGTGGTGTGGACGAGGCTCTCGGCATTGTTCTTCGCCTCGGCGGCGGCGCGGCGCTTCTTGTCCTCCTCGGCGAAGCTCTCCGCCTCGCTGACCATCTTCTCGATGTCCGCGTCGGAAAGGCCGCCCGAGGCCTGGATGCGGATCTGCTGCTCCTTGCCGGTGCCCTTGTCCTTCGCCGAGACGTGGACGATGCCGTTGGCGTCGATGTCGAAGGTGACCTCGATCTGCGGCACGCCGCGCGGCGCGGGCGGGATGCCGACCAGGTCGAACTGGCCGAGCAGCTTGTTGTCGCTCGCCATCTCCCGTTCGCCCTGGAAGACGCGAATGGTGACCGCGTTCTGATTGTCCTCGGCGGTCGAGAAGGTCTGGCTCTTCTTGGTGGGGATGGTCGTGTTGCGGTCGATCATCCGGGTGAAGACGCCGCCGAGTGTCTCGATGCCGAGGCTGAGCGGAGTGACGTCGAGGAGGAGCACGTCCTTGACGTCGCCCTGGAGCACGCCGGCCTGGATCGCGGCGCCCATGGCGACGACCTCGTCGGGGTTGACGCCGGTATGCGGCTCCTTGCCGAAGAAGTCCTTCACCACCTCGCGGACGCGCGGCATGCGGGTCATGCCGCCGACGAGCACGACTTCCGAGATGTCGGCCGCCTTCACGCCGGCGTCGGCCAGCGCCTTCTTGCAGGGATCGAGCGTGCGCTTGATCAGGTCCTCGACCAGCCGCTCCAGGTCGGCACGGGTGATCGTCTTGACGAGATGCTTCGGCCCGTTCTGATCGGCGGTGATGAAAGGCAGGTTGACCTCGGTGGTCTGCGCCGAGCTCAGCTCGATCTTCGCCCGCTCGGCGCCTTCCTTGAGGCGCTGCAGCGCGAGGCGGTCGCCGCGAAGGTCGATGCCCTCCTGCTTCTTGAACTCGTCGGCCAGGTAGTCGACGATCTTGGCGTCGAAATCCTCGCCGCCGAGGAAGGTGTCGCCGTTGGTCGACTTCACTTCGAAGACGCCGTCGCCGATCTCGAGGATCGAGATGTCGAACGTGCCGCCGCCGAGATCGTAGACCGCGATCGTCTTGCCGTCCTGCTTCTCGAGCCCGTAAGCGAGCGCCGCGGCGGTCGGCTCGTTGATGATCCGCAGCACTTCCAGGCCGGCGATCTGGCCGGCGTCCTTGGTCGCCTGGCGCTGGGCGTCGTTGAAGTAGGCCGGGACGGTGATCACGGCCTGGGTGACGGTCTCTCCGAGATAGGCCTCGGCGGTCTCCTTCATCTTCTGGAGGATGAAGGCGGAGATCTGCGACGGCGAATAATCCTTGCTGCCCGCCTCGACCCACGCGTCCCCGTTCGGGCCGCGGGTGATCTTGTAGGGGACGAGCTCGGTGTCCTTCTTGGTGATCGGATCGTCGAAGCGCCGGCCGATCAGGCGCTTGACCGCGAACACGGTGTTGCTCGGGTTGGTGACCGCCTGCCGCTTGGCCGGCTGGCCGACGAGGCGCTCGCCGTCCTTGGTGACAGCGACGATCGAGGGCGTGGTGCGCGCGCCTTCCGCATTCTCGACCACCTTGGGCTTGCCGCCTTCCATGACGGCGACGCAGCTGTTGGTGGTGCCGAGGTCGATACCGATGACTCTAGCCATAAAATCCTCATTTGCCCCAAAAACATCTCTCCACCCGCGCCCTCATGATCAGGCGCGCGAGTGTTTCGGCAGCGATATAGGAGCGCTTCCGCTTGCGACAAGAAGTCGGCGAAGCTTAAGGACGCGGCGTGCGTGCCGCTTTCCTCCTGCCGATTTTCCTCGCTTTCGCCTCCTGCGGCGGCGGCGGCGCCGATCCCGACCCGCGCGTGACCGTGCGGGATGCAGTGGTGACCTTGCCCGCTGTCCCCGGCCGTCCGGGGGCGGCTTATTTCACGCTCGAGAGCAACGCACCGGCGGCGCTCGTGGCGGTCGCCAGCCCGCGCGCGGCTCGGGTCGAGCTCCACGAGGCCGGGATGCGCCCCGCCGCCCGTTTCGCGCTTAGCCCCGCTGAGCCGCTTCCCTTCAACCCGGGCGGACGCCACGCAATGCTGTTCGGACTCGACCCCGCGCTTCGGGTCGGCGAGAGGCTCACCCTCACCTTCACCTTCGAGGGCGGCCCCCCGGTGAGCGCGCAGGCGGAAATCCGCGCGCCCGGGGACGTCCACGGAGGGCACTAGCAGCGCGCTCCTTTCATGCTATCGACGGAGCAGGCTTTTCCGGGAGGACAGGATGCACGAGCCGCTCGACCGCTTCCGCTCATCGACGCTCGGCTGGCTGAGAGGCACGCTCGCCGGCTGGGGCACCATCCTGCTCGCCCTCGCGGGAATAGCTGGGGCCGCGCTCGGCGACTGGGGCCTCTACCCGCTCGCCCTGACGGCGATCGCCCTCGCGATCCTCGTCGCAATCTGGTTCCGCAACCTCGCCGCCAGCTACGAGATCTGCCCCGACCGCCTGATCGTCCGCCGCGGCATCTTCATCAAGTCGATCGACGAGGTCGAGCTCTACCGCGTGAAGGACGTCCGCCTCGATTTCTCGCTGATCAACCAGCTCGCGGGCATCGGCACCATCGGCATCACATCGAGCGACGAGACGACCCGCGGAGCTGCGCTTCGCCTCGACCATGTCGAGCGCGCCCAGTCCCGCCGCGAGCAGCTGCGCGGCCTGGTGGAGGAAGCCCGCCAGCGCCGCCGCGTCCGCGAGATCGACATGATGCACGAGGATATTTGAGGCGGAAACGGTTTCGCAATCGGCCGTCGATTAAGACGGCCGGATGACGCATCAGCCGGATCAAAGCACTTTCGCGCCGAATTGGGAAACCCGCTTCGGCCGGCTGCGCAACGACTGGCTGAATAGCTTTGCCCGGCTGGAGCTGGAGATCTGCAATTCCCTGTCACGCCTCAGCGGGGAGCGCTTCTCGAAGAACAAGCCTCTATCGCAGCGTGTCGACGAGCTGGCCTCACTGAAGCCGAGCCCGACCTGCTCCCACGCGGCGGCCGCCAAGCTCAAGGACCTGGCGGCCGATTGCGAACGCCTCTCGTCCATGCGGGCGTCGATCGTGCATTCGGTGATGGTTGAAGGCCGGCGAATGGGAACGCCTGCGGCACTCTTTCAGAACGTCTTCGAGGCGGCGAGAGACGTGCCGATCTATCTTGTCATGACCGTCGACGACTTCATCAGCACTCGCCAAGCTGTCGTTCGCCTCACCCAGCAGCTGAAAGCGCTGAGCTAGCCGAACACGTCCGGATTCCAGCAGTCGCCCTTGTCGGGAGGCCCGGTCGGGCCGTCGTTGAGCTGGCTCTCCCCGAACCCGCTGAGGCCCTGCTTCGGATTCCCCCACCGATAGATGGTGTTGCCGGCAGGGTTGTCCGGTGTCGCTCCCGGGGTGCTGTAGTCGGTGTCCATCCAGCGCGGCCAGACGCTCGGGCCGAGGCCGCTCCGGGCATCATGGTCGAACGTCTCGAGCGCGCCGGCGGTCGCCCACCGGGTTCCCGGGGTGCAGGAATCGTTGAAGATCTTACCGGGGCCGTATTTGTGGTCCCCCGTCTCCCGGTAGAGCCCGTGCGAGCCCCAGGCGCAGTAAAGGACCGGCGAATTGCCTGCGCCGCCGGCCTTCTCCATGTCCCACCACCCCAAGACCTGACCGTCCGCATGTTGAGACAGGTAGAGTTGGGTCGGAAGCAGGTTCGCATCCAGCCGGATCGTCAGATGCTCCCAGTCGCCGACATGGCTTCCCCAGATCGTGTTGATGAAGGGCTTGCCGCGGTCGTAGCCGAAATAGAAGAAGTAGATCAGATCGTGATTGCCGCCCGATTTCTCCACCCAGAACGCATAGACTTTCGCGCTTGCCAGATCGCCCTTGAAGCTGGGAAGGCTGTCGTCGGAAGGGCTCGAGAGCGGCTGGATGGTCTTCAGGCAATATTTCCCGCCCTCGTCGGCCTTGGCGTAGCGGGTCAGGAACTGGAACGACCAGTCGGTGCTGCAGGGGAAATATTCCTCATTCGCGGCAAGCCAGACGGTGGGCGCGTAGCAGACCAGTTGCTGAAGCTTCTTCGTGGCGGACAGCGACGGCGGCGGCGGATTGGGATTCGGCACCGGGCCCGCATTCCAGATCGCGGCTCCGGGTGCGCGCGGATCGCGCCCCGCGAACAGGCTGAGATTGCCGGTCGGCTGCATCGACAGGAAGAACTGGTCCCCCGCGCCACTCGAGCCGGACGTCCACACCTGTGCGCCGCGATTCTGCGGATTGGCACCGGCATAGACAGAAAGGCTTCCGGCATTCTCGACGACGGCGTGGAATTCGCCGCCGCCCGCCGTCGGCCCCGATTGCCAGATCAGCGGAGTTCCGAACGTCGGTACGGACTCAAGGTATACACAAAGATTGCCGTCGGACTGCATCACCAACGTGTAAAGATCATTGTTCGATGTGATGTAGTCCCACGTCGATAAATAACCATTCACCGGAACGTATGAGCCGCAATATCCCATGAGATTTCTGCCGCCTCCGAGCTGTCACAACTCTTCACCAGAGCCGCAAGACAGAATTACAGGCGGCCCATTCGCACTGGCTCAGGAAAAGAGCTAGTACGAGGCTGGAGCCGAGGCAAATGGATAATGGAGCGGGAGGAGCTTATCCGCTCGCTCGGGCCGCCTAGCCCTTGCGCGCCACCCCGACCAATGCCGGCCTGAGCAGCCGGTCCTTGATCATGTAGCCCGCCTGCATCTCCTGGACGATCGTGCCGGGCTCGGCGTCTTCGGACGGGATTTCGAGCATCGCCTGGTGGCGGTGCGGGTCGAGCGGCTCGCCGACGGCTTCGACGCGGGTGATGCCGTTGCGCTGGAAGACCGTGTCCAGCTCGCGCCCCGTCGCCTCGATGCCCGCGATCAGCGCCTTCATGCGCTCGTCCTGGCGAAGGTCGTCGGGAATCGCAGCGAGCGCGCGGTCGAGATTGTCCTTCACCGAGAGCATGTCGCGGGCGAAGCCGGTCGCAGCGTAGGTGGCGGCGGTCTGCTTCTCCTGTTCGAGCCGGCGGCGGACGTTCTGCGTCTCCGCCTGAGCATAGAGGACGTGCTGGCGGACCTGCTCCAGCTCCCTGACCAGCTCCGAGAAATCCTGCTCGGGCGCCTGATCTTCGCCAGCTCCGTCCTCCGCCTGGTTGGTCTCGTCCTGCAGTTCCTGTTCGTCGTTCATGCCATCAATCTCGATAGTGCCTGTGCCGTGAAATCCACCATGGGAACGACCCGCGCGTAGTTCAACCGGGTCGGCCCGATCACCCCGACCACGCCGACCACCTTGCCGTCGCTCCCGCGATAGGGCGCTGCGATCACCGACGATCCGGACAAAGCGAACAATTTGTTCTCCGATCCGATGAAGATCTTCATCCCCTGTCCCGCGCGCGCACTGTCGAGGAGGCGGGCGATCTCTTCCTTGGAGTCGAGTTCGTCGAGAAGCTGGCGGACGCGCTCGAGGTCGGCGGCGGCGCCGGGCTCGACCAAATTGGCCTGGCCGCGCACGATCAGCACCGGCCGCCGGTCGCCGTCCTCGGACCAGATTGCGAGGCCGCGCTCGATCAGCTCGCTCGAGGCCTGATCGAGCGCCGCCCTGCCCCGGCTGATCTCCCCGGCGAGACGCGCCCGCGCCTCGTGCAGGGTCAGCCCGGAAAGGCGCGAGCTTACATAATTGCCCACTTCGGCGAGCGCGGAAGCCGTCACGCCGGGCGGCAGCTCCACGACCCGGTTTTCGACGCTCCCCTCGGCGCCGACCATCACCGCCAGCGCCTGGGTCGGCGAGAGCTGGACGAAGCCCAATTGCTTCAGCACCGGCTCGCGCTTGGGCACCAGCACGATACCGGCGCAGGCGGAAAGGCCGGAGAGAGCGGCTGTGGCGGCGGACAAAGCTTCCTCGATGGGCCCGCCCCGCTCCAGCCGCGCCTCGATCGCGGCGCGCTCCTCGGCGCTCGGCTCGGCGACCTGCATCATCCCGTCGACGAACAGCCTGAGGCCGCTCTCGGTCGGAACCCTGCCGGCCGAAGTGTGAGGGTGGCTGATCAGGCCCAACTCCTCGAGGTCCTGCATGACGTTGCGGATCGAAGCCGGCGAGAGATTGACTCCGGGAAGCTTGGATATGGTGCGCGAGCCGACCGGAAGGCCCGCGCCGAGATAACTCTCGACGACCATCCGGAACACCTCGCGGGCGCGCTCGGAAAGCTCGGTTACCGGCGTCATCGCGCTCGTCTACTTCCCCGAGGCGGCCCCGTCACCCTGCATGCGGCAGGAACATCCCGCGGGCATGCTGGTTTGTACCTCCGACTCAAAGTCTCATCGGGGATCAGGCACTTGGCGACCAGAATCATCAGCGGGGCCGCTCCGGCGGGCTCGCAATTCCTCAACGACGATTTCCAGCGCGGGCTCGCCCGCTGGAATCGGCAGCGTCTCGCGCCCGGCTTTCCCACCGGCGAGTGGAGCGAGCGCATCGACGGCGACGCCCGCATGCAGCGCCTCGAAGGCGCCTTCATGGAAGAGTTGCGCGCCGAAGTCGCCGCCCGCGCCGCCGCGGCGCCGGCCGATCCGGACGCCTTCGTCGCCTGGTTCGAGGCGCTGGAGAGAGCAGGCCCCGGACAGGGGGACCCTCTCTTCCCGTGGCTCGAGGGGAAGGCCGATCTTGAGGCCTTCCGCTGGTTCCTCGCCCAGGAAGCGGCGGGCGAGGCCGGGTTCGAGGACCTCACCGCAATGGCGCAAGTGAAGATGCCGGCAGAAGCGAAGCTGGAGCTGGCCAACAATTACTGGGACGAGATGGGCCGAGGCAACCCCAAGGGGATGCACGGCCCGATGCTGGCCGCCTTGATCGAAGAGCTCGGTCTGTGCGCTGAGATCGACAACACGGTCTGGGAAAGCCTCGCGCTCGCCAATGCGATGACGGCGATGGCGGCGAACCGCCGCTACGCCTGGCACGCGATCGGCGCACTCGGCGTGATCGAGCTCACCGCGCCAGGCCGAAGCCGGGCCGTCGCCGACGGCCTCCGCCGCTTGGGCCTCTCCGGCAAGGCGAGGCTCTATTTCGAGCTCCACGCGACGCTCGACGTCCGCCACAGCCGCGACTGGAACGACAAGGTCCTCCGACCTCTCGTCGCAGCGGACCCGCGCCGGGCTCAGGCGCTGGCGGAAGGCGCGCTGATCCGCCTCACCGCCGGTGCACGCTGCTTCGAGCGCTACCGCCAGGTCCTCCGAGTCTGAGAGCGAAAGCTCAGCGCCTCCCGCACCTCGGGCGTCTCGACTTCCCGCCGCTTGCCTCCGCGCGAAAGACTGATACCAGCCCGGCACGCAAACGAAAGGAACATCGATGCGCCCATCCGGACGCGCCCCCGATCAGATGCGCGAGATCGTGATGGAGCCGGGGTTCACCCGGCACGCCGAGGGGAGCTGTCTGGTCAGCTTCGGCGACACGCGCGTGCTCTGCACCGCCAGCGTCGAGACCCAGCTTCCGCCCTGGCTCCGCGGCAAAGGTCAGGGTTGGGTCACGGCCGAATATGGCATGCTCCCGCGGGCGACCCACACGCGCGGCCGGCGCGAGGCGGCGGGCGGCAAGCAGTCCGGGCGGACGCAGGAGATCCAGCGGCTGATCGGGCGGTCGCTGCGCGCGGTCGTCGACCTCCAGAAGCTCGGCGAACGCCAGGTGACGCTCGATTGCGACGTCATCCAGGCCGACGGCGGCACCCGCACCGCGGCGATCTCGGGGGCGTGGGTCGCGCTTCGGATCGCGATCGACAAGGCGATGGCCGCGGGGCAGATCTCCGACGATCCGATCCGGCGCAAGGTGGCGGCGGTGAGCTGCGGCATCCACCAGGGCAATGCGGTGCTCGATCTCGATTATGTCGAGGACAGCGCTGCGGGCTGCGACGGCAATTTCGTGCTGACCGACGACGGCAACATCGTCGAGGCGCAGGTCACTGCCGAAGGCGAATGCTATGACGAGGAGGGCTTGCTGCGCCTGCTCCGCCTGGCCCGCATCGGCTGCGCGGAGATCTTCGCCGCGCAGGAAGCGGCCGTGCGAGGGACGAGTTCGCGGGTTTAGGAGTGCGGCCGTCCGTGTTATGGGCTCCGGCATGAACCGACCGCTCCCGCTGCCGCTCCCTGAGCGCATCGAGGAATTCGCGCAGTGGCGCCAGGACATGGAAAGGCTCGAGGCGCTTCACGCGGCCGAGCAGCTGCGCAGGCAGAGCGAGCGTCTGTTTCTATGGGGGCTCCTTGCCGTCGTCGCCGCGGCGTTCGCGGCCGGTTCCTTGCTGGAGAAGGCCGGCGCCGACCGCGCTGTCGAACGCTTGCTGGGGCAGTTGACGCCAATCGCGCAGATCGTCGGCGTCGCCGTCCTGTTGCTCGGCCTCGCCATCGAAGCGGTCGACCTGAGGCGCCGGCGCACTGCCCTCATGGAGAGATCGCGCTGGGCGGACAAACAGCACGCCGCCGAAGACATCGCCCGGCTTGAGACGCGCGAGAGCGAATGAGGCCTCCGCCGCGACCGGCAGCGCTTACCGATGCGGCCTGGTCTGATTGGATCGACCGAGCCCCGATTCTGCATATCGACAAACGCGGCGACGCTTTCTTCGCGCGGGCGCGACGATGGTTGGATGCTGCACCCGCGACGGCGCCTCAAGCGGCGCCCGACGCGCGTGAGGTGCAGTCGTGGATCATGCGGTTCCAGCAGCGCCTCGATAGTGCCTTGTCGACGCCGGACGACGTCAATACGGACGACCTGAAGAAGTCTTCAATCAGTCTCGTGGCTTCCGGAGCCGTTCCGCTCGCAATCTACAAGCTCGGCGCGTCCGCTGCAGTCGCGCTGGGTACGGGCTTCGGGTTGGCCGTGGTCGGAGTCGGCTTCGCGGCAGCCGGCGTAAAGCGGGCGACCGTCAAATGGCGCAAGGGAAACATGATGAGCGAAATCCGCCTGAGGCTCGCCGACATTTCGGATAGGCTATGAATCCAGACCATCGACTGGGGGGCAGGCTGGTCATCGCCAGCCATAATCAGGGCAAGGTGCGCGAGATCCGCGAGCTGCTCGGCCCGTACGGCATCGAGCCCGTGTCCGCGGCCGACCTCGATTTGCCCGAGCCGGACGAGATCGGGGTCGACTTCATCGAGAATGCCGACCTGAAAGCACGCCAGGCCGCGGACCTCAGCGGGTTGCCCGCGCTGGCTGACGACAGCGGCCTCTGTGTGGAGGCCCTCGGCGGGCGGCCGGGCATCTTCTCGGCACGCTGGGCGTGCGGCGATGCGAGCGTGCCGCCCGGCGGCGGCCCCGGCGAGGTGCAGGGCGAGCGCGACTTCGGACGCGCCATGCGCCGGGTCCAGGACGAGATCGAGGCGCTCGGGCCCGAGGCGCCGCGCAACGCCTGGTTCGTCTGCGCGCTCGCGCTGGTCTGGCCGGACGGCCATGCCGAATGGTTCGAGGGCCGGGTCGACGGCACCTTGGTCTGGCCGCCGCGCGGCGACAGGGGCTTCGGCTACGACCCGATCTTCGTTCCCGCCGGCCGCGAGCAGACGTTCGGCGAGATGGACCCGGCGGAGAAGCACCGCATCAGCCATCGGGCGGATGCCTTCCGCAAGCTGGTGGCGGCGCTTTTGTGAACGCATCTGCCGTCATTGCGAGGAGCGCAGCGACGAAGCAATTCTGCGAGGCGCCGGACTTCGAAACCGGATCGCTTCGCTACGCTCGCGATGACGCGCTCGCCCTCTACGTGCACTGGCCGTTCTGCGTGTCCAAATGCCCTTATTGCGATTTCAATTCGCACGTCCGCGAGAGCATCGATGAAGATGTCTGGCGCGACGCCCTGCTCGCCGACATGGCCTATGAAGCGGGGCGGACGGATGGGCTCGTGCTTTCCTCGATCTTCTTCGGGGGCGGCACCCCGTCGCTGATGCCGCCCCCCACCGTCGCGGCGCTGATCGCGGCAGCCGAGCGGCACTGGGGCTTCGAGGGCGACATCGAGATCACGCTCGAGGCCAATCCGTCATCGGTCGAGGCCGCGCGCTTCGCGGACCTCGCGGCGGCGGGCGTGAACCGGGTCTCGCTCGGCCTCCAGTCGCTCGATGACCGGGCCCTGCGCTTCCTCGGCCGCGCGCACGACGCAGCGGAGGGCCTCGCCGCCCTGGGAACCGCGCAACGGCATTTCGGCCGCGTCAGCTTCGACCTGATCTACGCGCTGCCGGAACAGACCGAGGCGCAGTGGCGCGACGAGCTCGCGCGCGCCCTCTCCTTCGGCACGGGTCACCTTTCGCTCTACCAGCTCACCATCGAGCCGGGCACACGCTTCGCGGCGATCGCCGCCAGGGGCGAACTGACGGCGAAGGATCCGGACGAAGCCGCGACGCTCTACGAACTCACCCAGGAAATGGCGGAAGCGGCCGGGCTTGCCGCCTACGAAATCTCGAACCACGCCCGCCCGGGGCAGGAGAGCCGGCACAACCTCAGCTACTGGCGCTACGGGGCTTATGCCGGGATCGGTGCCGGGGCGCATGGCCGCCGTGCCGGTGCCTCCACCCGGCGCCACCGCAAGCCCGAGAACTTCCTGACGGCCCTCGCCCGCAACGGGCACGGCATCGAGGAGGAAGCAGCGATCTCGCCGGACGAAGCGGCGGTCGAGGCGCTGCTGATGGGCCTGCGTCTCCGCGAGGGAGTGCCGCTCGACCGAGTCCGCCCGGCGCTCGACGCGGCGGCGGTGGACCGGCTCGCCGCGCAGGGCCTGCTGGCGGTCGCTGACGACCGCCTGCGGGCACGCCGGCCTCTGCTTCTCGACGCGATCCTGCGCGAGATTATCCGCTAGCCCCCGAAGTCGCGCGGCGCGACCGAGATCGTGACGGTGCCGGCCGCGGTCACCTCATGCACTTCCAGCGCCCGCTCGGCGACCCCGTCGCGGGCGAACCGGAAAGCTCCGTCCACGCCGGAAAAGCCGTCCGCCGCAGCGAGCGAACGGGCAGGAAAGCGCCGGCCGAGCGGCCACTGGCCGGCGACGCGTGCGGCCAGAAGCGCCGCATCGTAGCCGAGGCTGGCGAGCCGGTAGGGCGCTGCGCCGTAGCGGGCGCGGTACCGGTTCCGGAGCGCGTCGAAATTGCGGTTCGAGGGGCCGGCGAACCAGGCGCCGCGCAGCGCATCCGGCAGGTTGGCTTCCGCGGTCCAGAGCTCGGTGCCGATGATCCGGAGCCCGGCGCCGGCGCGGCGCAGGATGGGCACCGCCAAAGCCGCCATGCGCGAGCCGTCGGCGATCAGCACCGCGTCGAACGGGCCCTGCAAGGCGAGGTCCTCGGCCGCGGCGCGCAAGGTCTCGGGGGTCCGGGCGTAGGAGCGGACTGCGACGAGCTGGCCGCCGCCGCGGCGCACGGCCCCCGCCAAGGCCAGACCCGCGCGGTCGCCGTAGATGCTCGTCGGGAGCAGCGCCCCGAAGCGCGTCAGGCCGCGCTCCCGCGCGTAACCGACCGCCCGCTCGATCGACTCCGCGGGATTGAGGCCGAGCACATAGACGCCCTCGCCGGCGACGCTGACGTCGTTCGAGAAGGCGATCACCGGCACATGCGCCCGCGAGGCGAGCGGCGCGATCGCGCGCGCGTCCTCCGCAAGCAGCGGGCCGAGAAACAGGCCGTTGCCCTCGGCGAGCGCCTGCTGGACGGCGAGCAGCGGCCCGCGCGCCGTATCGTAGGCGGTGAGACGGATCCGCTCCGATCCGCTGTCGGCGAGGGCGAGATTGGCGGCGTTGGCGACCGACCGGCCGACCGCGGCATTCGGGCCGGTGAGCGGCACCAATATCGCGACCCGGTTGCGGGTCTCGCCGGGCGGCAAGGGCGGCCCGGGCAGGTCGCTCTCGTCGGCAGCCGCGGCCGCTTCGCCCGGCAGCGGCGCGGGGCCCTCGGCGCGCGGCACCAGCTGGCAGCCGGCGAGCAGGGCCAGAGCGAAAGCGAGCAGCGCCGTCCCGGGCAGCGACCGGCCTGCTTGCGGGCGGAGCGGCGACAATGCCATGACGCTGGTCCCCATGAGCGAGAAACTCGGCCCCGGCCTCTATATCGTTGCGACCCCGATCGGCAATCTTTCCGACCTGTCGCCGCGCGCTGCCGAGACTTTGGCCGCCGCCGACCTCATCGCAGTCGAGGACAGCCGCGTCACCGCGAAGCTCCTCCGCCACATCGGCGCCAGACGTCCGATGAAGCCCTATCACGACCATAGCGACGAGAACGTTCGCCGGGACCTGGTCGCCCGGATGGGCAGCGAAGCCGTCGCTCTGGTCTCAGACGCCGGAACGCCGCTCATCTCGGACCCGGGCTACAAGCTGGTCCGCGACGCTCGCGCCGCAGGAGTTCCGATCGTCACTATTCCGGGACCGAGCGCGGCAATCGCGGCCCTCACACTCGCCGGCCTGCCTACGGACCGTTTTGCGTTCTTCGGATTCCTTCCCGCCAAGGCGGCAGCGCGCAGCGCCGCGATCGCCGAGGCGGCGCCGTTTCGCGGCAGCCTCGTCTTCTATGAAAGCGGCCCGCGCCTCGCAGCGGCCCTTGCCGCTCTCGCCAACGGCCTGGGCGACCGCCCGGCCGCAATCTGCCGCGAGATCAGCAAGAGGTTCGAGGAGACGGTCTGCGGGACCCTTTCCGAGCTGGCGGAACGATATGCCGACGCGCCGCCCCGGGGCGAAATCGTGATCGTCGTCGGCCCACCCGGCGAGCCCGAAAAAGCCGGCGAAGCCGACATCGACGAGGCCCTCCGCGAGGCGATGAGCCGCCTGTCCCCTTCCCGCGCGGCCGCCGAGGTCGCAGAACGGCTCGGCCTGCGGCGCCGCGAGGTTTACGAGCGGGCGCAGCAGCTGAAATGACCGCATCGCGCCGGGCACGCGAGCGAAGCGGGCGGCGTGCCGAGACGATCGCGGCCTGGTGGCTCAGGCTCAAGGGGTGGACGATCCTGGCGCGGCGGCTTCGCCTGCCGCTCGGCGAGGTCGACATCGTCGCCCGCCGCGGACGCGTCGTCGCGTTCGTCGAGGTGAAGGCGCGCGCCACCGCCGCCGAGGCGGCTCTGGCGCTCGACGAATACCGCCTGCGCCGCGTCGCCGCGGTGGCAGGCGCCCTCGCCCACCGCTTCGCCCGCGACGGCGACGATATCAGGATCGACGCGATGTTCATCCTCCCCGGCCGCCTGCCCCGGCACATGGCGAACGTCTGGCACGGGTGACATCCCGCCCGCGCCTGCTTAGGTGACCCTCGCCAGCAGCGAGGAAAAAGATGTCCCTCAACGTCGCCGTCCAGATGGATCCGATGGACAAGATCGCCATCGGCGGCGATTCGACCTTCGCCCTGATGCTCGGCGCGCAGGCGCGCGGGCACAGGCTGTTCCACTATGCGGCCGAGGACCTCAACTATCGCGACGGGCGGGTCTGGACGCGGGCGAGGCCGGTCACCGTGCAGCGCGTCGAGGGCGACCATTACCGCTTCGGCGAGCCGGTGACGCTCGACCTCGCCGCCGACACCGACGTCGTCCTGATGCGCCAGGACCCGCCCTTCGATCTCGGCTACATCACCGCCACCCACCTGCTCGAGCGGGTGCAGGGGCAGACGCTGGTGTTGAACGACCCGGCCGCCGTCCGCAACGCGCCCGAGAAGGTCTGGGTGCTCGATTTCGCCCGCTTCATGCCGCCGACCCTGATCACCCGCTCGCTCGACGAGGCGCGCGCCTTCCTCGCCGAGCATGAAGAGGCGGTGGTGAAGCCGCTGCACGGCAATGGCGGCAAGGCGGTGTTCAAGGTGGGCCGCGACGGCGCCAACCTCGCGTCGCTGATCGAGGTCTTCAACAGCGCCTATCGCGAGCCGCACATCGTCCAGGCCTTCCTCCCGGAGATCGCGCAAGGGGACAAGAGGATCGTGTTCGTCGACGGCGAGGTCGCCGGTGCCGTCAACCGGCTGCCGGGCGAGGGCGAGATCCGCTCAAACCTCGCGGTCGGCGGCAAGGCGGCGAAGACGGAGCTGACCCCGCGCGAGGAGGAGATCTGCGCCGCGATCGGGCCGGAGCTCGAGGCGCGCGGCCTGTTCTTCGTCGGCATCGACGTGATCGGCGGCCGCTGGCTGACCGAGATCAACGTCACCTCGCCGACCGGCATCGTCGCCATCGACCGCTTCAACCGCACCGACACCCCGGCGCTGTTCTGGGAGCGGATCGAAAAGCGTCTCGGCTGAGCCGATGTCCGACTGGGTGATCCGCCTCATCGACTCGACCGGCTATGCGGGCGTCTATCTGCTGATGCTGATCGAGACTGTGTTCCCGCCGGTCCCGTCCGAAGTGGTGATGACCGTCGCCGGGCTGCGCGCCGCACACGGGCCGATGAGCCTCGGCGGAGTCGTCGCCGCGGGCACGGCCGGCGCGATGACCGGCAACCTCTTCTGGTATCTGCTCGCGCGCTGGATCGGCCTCGCCCGCTTCCGCCCCTTCATCGAGCGCCACGGCCGCTGGCTGACCATGGACTGGTGCGACGTCGAAAAGGTTCAGAAGATGTTCGGGCGCTTCGGCGGCGCGGTGGTGATGGTCGGCCGGCTCCTTCCGACCATCCGCTCGGTCGTCTCGCTTCCCGCCGGCATGGTGCGGATGCGTCTCCACCGCTTCCTGTTCTGGTCGGCGATCGGCACGGCGGCGTGGAGCGCGCTGCTCGCCCTCGCCGGCTATGCGCTCGGCCAGAGCTTCGAGCGGGTCGAGGACGTCATCGGCCCGGTCTCGTCGGCGATCGTGGTCGCGATCCTGCTCTTCTATTTCTACCGACAGGCGACCTGGCACCGCCGCCACCGCGAGGATCAGGCGCGCGGGTGAGCGTTCCTGTAGACGTCCATCAGATGGGCGGCGTCGACCGACGTGTAGATCTGGGTCGAGCTGAGGCTGGCATGGCCGAGCAGCTCCTGGAGCGAGCGCAGGTCGGCGCCGCGTCCGAGCAGATGGGTGGCAAAGCTGTGGCGCAGCGCGTGCGGCGTGGTCCGCTCCGACAGGCCGAGGGCGCGCCGCGCCTTCATCACCGCGCGGCGGACGATCTCCCCCCTGAGCGGGCCGCCCCGCGCGCCGCGGAACAGCGGCCCGTCCTTTTCGACGGGATAGGGACAAAGGCTCAGATAATGTTCGATCGCGGCGCGGACGGGAGCCAGCAGCGGCACGATCCGGGTCTTGTTGCGCTTGCCGGTCACGCTCAGCGCCTCGCTTAGGGGAAGCGAAGCGCCGGTGAGCCCCAGCGCTTCGGCAACGCGCAGGCCCGATCCGTAGAGCAGGGTCAGCACCGCAAAATCGCGCGCGGCGATCCACGGCTCCGACGCGTCCTCTTCCACCGCTTCGGCGAGCGACACCGCCTCGTCGGGAGAGATCGGCCGCGGCACGCTGCGCGGCCTCTTGGGCGCACGGAGGCGCGGCAAGGCGTCCCGATTGCCGAGTTCCGATGCCACGAAAGCGAGAAAGCCGCGCACCGCGCTGAGCTCGCGCCCCGCCGAGCTGTTGCCGAGTCCGGTCGCGCGGCGGCTGGTGAGAAAGGCGCGCAGGTCCGAGGCCTTGAGCGCGGTCAGCGCTCCGCCGTCGACGCCGCCGCCGAGATGCGGCCCGAGGAAGTCGATCAGCCGGTGGGCCGTCGCGACATAGGCGCGGACGGTGTGCTCCGATCGCCGGCGGTTGAGCGCAAGATGATCATGCCAGCGTAGCGCCAGCGCGCGTGCCGGGTGCTCGATCAGGGGATCAGCCACCGGCCCATGCAGCGGGTCAGCACCCGGCCGAGGAAGACGAGCAGTTCGGAGCCGTGGCGCGTCTCGAAGCCCTGCTCGCTGCGCTGTCCCAGGGCGAGCAGCCCGTTGGGCAGAGGCGCCTCGCTGTCGAGCCGGACCAGCGCCTCGGCGCGGATCAGCTCGCAGGCCGGACCGAACAGGGGATGGCCCCGATCGACAGCGA
>Ga0196965_1000112_pt1 | contig 64758 bp, 53 predicted proteins | sample S1_20metaG_FD_148668 | JGI IMG/M metagenome (GOLD analysis project Ga0196965, IMG submission 148668) | Soil microbial communities from Anza Borrego desert, Southern California, United States - S1_20 | ecosystem: Environmental > Terrestrial > Soil > Desert | place: USA: California | collected...
AAAGCCTCTACAGTAGCCCTGGTGGCTGCAGCTTTAGAGAAAGCTGGCGCATTAGCCTACACTGTTATTGTTTCTGCAGCAGCTTCAGACCCTGCTCCTATGCAGTTCTTCGCACCCTTTACTGGTGCTTCAATTGGAGAATTTTTCCGTGACACTGGTCGCCCAGCGCTTGTTGTTTATGATGACTTATCTAAACAAGCTGTGGCTTATCGCGAAGTATCCCTTTTGTTAAGAAGACCTCCTGGACGTGAAGCTTATCCTGGTGATGTGTTTTATCTTCACTCCCGCTTACTGGAGCGTGCCGCGAAAATCATTAACAACGATGCAATCGCGAAGAATATGAATGACCTTCCGGCCTCAATTAAGCATCTGGTTAAAGGTGGTGGTTCCCTTACAGCGCTTCCAATTATTGAAACACAGGCGGGTGACGTTTCCGCCTATATTCCAACGAACGTAATTTCAATTACCGACGGACAGATCTTCCTGGAAACAAACTTGTTTAACTCTGGAATTCGCCCTGCCATTAACGTGGGTATTTCGGTTTCGCGGGTGGGTGGTTCTGCACAGATCAAATCCATGAAGAAAGTAGCTGGTACGTTGAAATTGGATCAGGCACAATTCCGCGAGCTTGAAGCTTTTGCGAAATTTGGTTCTGACCTCGATGCCGCTACAAAACTTACCATTGAACGTGGACGCCGTAATACAGAGATCCTGAAACAAGATCAATATGCACCGGTTCCGGTAGAGGAGCAAGTTGCAATTATCACAGCCTCTACGCGCGGATTTATTGATCAGGTTCCGGTAAACCAGGTGAAGCAATTTGAAAAAGAATTCCTTGAACTGATGAATGGAAGTTACCGCAACGTGTTGGATAACCTTCGCGCAGGCAAGTTTGAAGATGCGGATGTGGAAACCATCAAAAAGGTAGCAACTGATTTAGCAAAACAATACGCATAAGCTATCCGTTGCTCTGGGAGAAAAGGCCTTGAATCCGGAGCAGGAATTAATGGTATAAAAACATAAGGAATGCACAGCAATCGTGCAGGCAAACTATGGCAAGTTTAAAAGAAGTTAAAAACAGAATTACGTCCGTAGTAAGTACGCAGCAGATTACAAAAGCCATGAAAATGGTAGCGGCTGCAAAGTTACGCAGATCTCAGGAGCGGATTACGCAACTGCGTCCCTATGCGCAAAAGCTCGAGGCGATATTACGGAACCTTTCTGCTGCTCAAACCGACGCCGAATCGGATAACTGGTATAGTCAGGTACGTGAAGAGAAGAAAGTGCTGATTGTTGCCATTAGTTCTGATCGCGGATTATGCGGTTCTTTTAACAGCAACGTATTCAAAGGTGTAATGCGCCTGATTGAAGAAAAGTACGCAAGCCAGTATCGAAAAGGTGATGTGACCATTTTGTCCGTTGGGAAGAAATCCGCTGACTACTTCAGTAAACGCCCGCAAGTAAAAATGGTCGGCGAGTTTGCGAACGTGTTTAGCAATCTTTCGTTTAATACCTCGGGTGAAGTAGGTGATTTTGTAATCAATGCTTTCCGGAAAGGATCGTTTGATAAAGTAGAAGTGGTATACAACGAATTTAAAAACGTAGCTACACAAATACTACGCATGGAGCAATTACTCCCGATCGTTCCACCCGCGACAACAGATGATCAAAGCACACAAATTGATTATATATATCAGCCTGAACAGGAAGAAATATTAATCGGATTAATTCCGAAATCAATCAAGATCCAGTTATTCAAAGCTATGCTTGACTCTAATGCATCTGAGCATGGAGCCCGGATGACAGCGATGGATAAGGCGACTGAGAACGCTGGCGAATTACTGAAAGAACTTCGGTTAACCTATAACCGTACACGCCAGGCAGCGATCACCAAGGAGATCCTAGAGATCGTAGGTGGAGCAGAGGCATTGAAATCTGCATAAGCGATAATAAAAATGTAACTTTAAAGTCTCTCTTTCGGGAGACTTTTTTGTTTTTGCATGATCAGAAAATCAATTGGGTTGATAAATATTCTCAGCATCGATGTTGCTATTGGTGCCGTGTGTTCGGCCTTTTTTTTTGGACGTGTAAACGATACGAAAATCGACCCCGTCACTGCGGTTGTTTTGGGATTGAGTGTCTGGGTGATCTACACAGCGGATCATTTACTGGACGCGGGTAAAATTAAAAGTCGCGCAGCGGCACTACGTCACCAGGTACACCAACAGCATTATGTCCCCCTGCGCAATGCAATTATCATTGTTACAGCCCTTGTCGTTTTACTGCTTTTCTTCTTGCCAGGAGCAGTGCTATTATCTGGTATGGCGTTGGCCGTGATTGTTTTACTTTACCTGATTTTTCATCCACGGTTAAAGGGGTTTAAGGAAATATGCATTGCGGTCTTATACACTGTTGGAGTATTAATACCGTCGTTGAAGAATGTAAAATCGCTCGAAGAAATTCCCGTCGCCCTGTTAGTGGTATTCGCATTAACGGCTTTTATAAATTTAGTGATGTTTTCATGGTACAGTCAGAAAGAGGACCTGCAGGATGGACACGCATCTATCGTTACGCGTATGGGCAACAGAAATACACAGTGGCTGATTTATGGATTGTTTCTTGTCGTGACGGTGATTACCATGCTACATGCCTTTGCGATACCTTACCTGCTGTTGTGGATTATGAATATCGGGATGCTATTCATTTACATGTTCCCAGGCTATTTTGCTTTCGCTGAACGTTACCGGATATGGGGTGATGCCATGTTCTTTATTCCTGTACTTTACCTCTTAACATGAGTGGCAAGTTGCTGAATAATTTCGATGCGATTGCAAGACTTTATGATACATTGTCATTCCTTGTATTTGGTAATACGCTCTTTAAAGCCCAGCTTCAATTTCTGCATGTAATACCTTCTGGTGCGAAGATTCTGATGTTGGGCGGAGGTACCGGTGCATTGCTGAGGAAAATTCTGAAAGTATGCCCGGATTGTACAGTATGGTATATCGAAGCATCCAGTGCAATGATTGAGATCGCATCTAAAAAAAACAATTCGCCGGTGAATGTCCGTTTTATTCATGGCACGGAATCCGACATTCCTTTGCAACATCGGTTTGATGTAGTGATCACGAATTTTTACTTCGATCTTTTTCCAACAGATAAGCTTGGTACAATTATTAAAACCATTTCTCTTTCTTGTAGTTCAGAGGTACGCTGGCTCGTAACGGATTTTACAGATCCAAAAAACTTATGGCAAAAATTACTGCTGAAAATAATGTATCGGTTTTTTCGGGTGGTCTGTAAGATCGAAGCGTCAACCATTCCCGATTGGCAGGGAAAAATGGACGTTGCAGACTTTTCTCCCCAGCATATCAAACACTTCTACCATCGGTTCGTGGTCGCTGCAGCGTATGAAAAAACGCACCAGATTACAGATGTTTAAACCTAGTCCCAATGATGTGGTCGGCAACAATTGGTAAATTTCAAATAAAAGCCTTTCCAATTTTAGTTCTTTCAACATAAGCGGCGCCGCACCGAAAATTTATCCTGTGTACAGCGTATGAAAATTGGTTTAAATCCGCAAAGAGGTTATCTTGCTATGTTGCAATAATTTAATACTCCTGGATATCAAACCCTGTATGTATTCGACGTTAGTTTGCTTGTCACAAAGTCTATGCAGGATATTCTGAAGCATTTACCCGCGGTTTTTTATGAATACGCTATATATCCTGATGGAGAAAAAAAATTTCTTTATCTGAGTGATGCGGCAGAAAAAATTCTCAACATAAAACCCTGCGAGGCGGTCAATGATCCTGGACTGATGGATCGTCTGATTCATAAAGATGACCTGCAGGATCTTCATTTTACATCTAAGATTAGTCAGCAGGAAGGGCGCGACTGGCATTGGCAGGGGCGGATGCTGGTTCGCGGTGAAGAGCGCATGATGGAAATGCGGTCGAATCACGAAACCCGTGAAGACGGTATCATCATTCGTCGTGGGATTATCCAGGATGTTACCGAGCGCAAAGAATTACTCAAGGAAAGTGAACTTCGTTATCAAACACTTGTCGAACGTTTGCCTATCGGTATCGTTGTGCACAATCACGGAAAGCTGGTGTTCGCAAATGCGCAGGCGCATGTTATTCTCGGCGCCCAGAAAACTGACTTGGTTGGTAAACACGTATTGAATTTTGTACATCCTGATTTCCGCGATGGTATCTTAACAAGATTGAAGGAAGTAGCGTCGTCAGCACCGGCGCACATGGTGGAACAAAAATACGTTCGCGTTGATGGCCGTGTCATTGATGTCGAAGCTTCCGCTTTTCCGTTTATCTATAAAGGGGCGCCATCCATACAGGTTATTTTCAGAGACATCACAGAGAAAAAACTTACCGAAGCCCGGATCAAAAAGAATGAAACGATGTTTACGCAGTTGTTTCAAAACGTTCCGATCGCTGTAGTACTGTTGGATGAAAATGGAAAAGTAAATCAGGTCAACCAGGGTTTCCAGTTAATGTTTGGTTACGACTGGCAGGAACTCCGTGGCAAAAATCTGAACGATTATATTGTTCCTGATCCGCTGCGCAACGAAGGGATTGACCTCAACAATTTAATTGCATCCAATAAAGTAGTTAAGATCGATACTACCCGAAGACACCGCGATGGCCGACTCGTGAATGTAATGTTATACGGCGTACCAATCATGCAGGAGAACCAGACGATTGGCATTTACGGCGTGTACATTGATATTACGGAGCGGATGAAGGTTGAAGAAGAACTGAAGATCCGAAATGCTGAACTAGATAACTTTGTGTACAAGGTTTCACATGATCTGCGCGCACCGTTATCTTCGATACTCGGGCTGGTTAATCTTGCAAAACTACCAGGTAATACCGACGATCTGCAGGAATACATTGATATCATCGGTGGTAAGGTCGAACACCTTGATCACTTCATTGGTGATGTGTTAAGTCATTCGAAAAACCTGAAGATGGAGGTAACCATTAGTAAGGTGGATTTTAATTCGGTGATCGATCGTACTTTCAACGACTTGAATTACCTGCAAGGGGCAAGTGATATCCGGAAATCGATCAGGATTGAAGGCATAGATTTTTATAGCGACCCCTGGAGAATATCCGAAATTTTCAGAAATCTGATTTCCAATGCGATCAAGTATCGGCAGATCCACGGCGTACAATCTGAAGTAAGTATCCGGGTACATGTTGATCACCTGCGCGCTGAAATTAATTTCTCCGATAACGGTATTGGTATCGATGAACAAAACCTTGCGAAAATATTTGAAATGTTCTACCGTGCTACAGAACAATCCGACGGATCTGGTATCGGATTATACATCGTTAAAAATGCAGTCGATAAACTAGGTGGACAGATTACGGTATCAAGCCGGTTGCGTCAAGGCACGCGATTTAATATCATTTTGCCCAACCGCATTAAAAATATAATTTCTAAAATTACACCTTCGCTTGTTGAACAGAGATGACGATTCAAGAGGTAACGACACAGCAACACGCTGACGAATTTGTATTATTTCCCGTAAGGTTATACAAGGGCACATCCCAATGGATCCGTCCACTGGATAAGGATGTACATGCCGTTTTCGATAAAGAAAAAAACAAAGCCTTTCGCAACGGTTCGTGTATACGTTGGCTATTGTTGAACGACAACGGAAAAACGATTGGCAGAGTGGCCGCTTTTGTTAATCAGAAAACTGTACATAAAGGAAACGAACAACCTACCGGTGGTATGGGTTTTTTTGAATGTATAGACGATCGCGAGGCTGCTTTTACATTATTTGATCAATGCAGAGCGTGGTTAAGTGCCAATGGTATGGAAGCGATGGATGGCCCAATCAATTTCGGTAGTCGCGACCGGTGGTGGGGTTTATTGATCGATGGCTTTGACCGTGAACCCAACTATCAGTGCAATTATAATTTCCCATATTACCAGGAGTTTTTAGAAGCGTACGGGTTCCAGGTATATTTCTACCAGTTAACATTTGCCAGAAAAGTCAAAGATCCACTAGATCCACGGCTTGCAGAAAAGGCGGCGATCATTGCAAAAAATCCTGACTATAATTTTCGCTATCTGTCAAAGGAAGAAATGCCTCGCCTTGCAGAATATCTCCACCACGTCTATAACAACGCCTGGGCTAACCGCTCGGAGAATCCGGAGTTGAGCTTACAGCAGGCAAAGCTGATGGTAAAACAAATGAAACCTATTATGGACCGCAGGCTGTTATATTTTGGGTTTTACAAAGATGAGCCCATTAGCTTTTTTCTTTCCCTGCCTGAGATCAATCAGATTCTGAAATACGTAAACGGGAAAATGGACTGGTTGGGCAAGATAAAAGCAGCATGGCATACGTTGCGAAAGACGAACCGCAAAGCTTTTGGAATTTTATTTGGTATTGTGCCGAAACACCAGGGCAAGGGAGTTGATGGCGCAATGATCATGCAAGCACGGGAAATCCTCCAGGACAAATACAACCGGTATGATGAATACGAGATGAACTGGATCGGCGACTTTAATCCGAAAATGATCAATGTAGTTGAACAGGTAGGGGGTATTGTAGCGAAACGTCATGCGACCTACAGGAAGCTGTTTGATGAAACCAAGCCATTTAAACGGTCTCCCATTTTGTATTGATAGCCGGTGTGTGATCAGTTTTACCTGCTGGCTAATTATCCCTTTGCTAAAAAATTGTTATTCCACTAAGTTCGCACCAGGTACAGCCGTCCCAGCATTCATTTATAAAACAAGATGAAAACAAAGACAGGAGTTCTTCTCATCAATTTAGGTACACCAGATAGCCCTTCGGTTTCTGATGTACGTTCTTATTTGTCGCAATTCTTAAATGACCCGCGGGTTATTGATATACCTTGGTTATCGCGTAAGGTGCTGGTAAATCTGATCATTGTTCCGTTTCGGGCACCTAAGTCGGCCAAAGTTTATCAAAAACTCTGGACGGAGAATGGCTCACCGTTGCTATACTACAGTCAGCGGGTACAACAACTCCTTCAGGAAGAATTAGGATCCGACTACGATGTATACCTTGCGATGCGCTATAAGAATCCTTCCATTCCGGATGTGATGGAACAAATGCGAAAAAAGAATTATGAGCGTATTATAGTATTGCCGATGTTTCCCCAATATGCTTCAGCATCTACCGGATCAGCATTGGATGAGGTGATGCGTGTATTGCGTACGTGGTGGGTAATCCCTGAGCCAAAGATCATCTCCCAATACTACGATCATCCGCTGTACCTGGAGGGCTTTGTAGAACGCAGTAAAAAATATAATCTGGCTGATTACGATCATATATTATTCTCATACCATGGACTTCCGGAACGCCAGGTCGACAAAGCGCATGTCAGCGGCTCCTGTTCTGATGATTGCCGGACAGGGATTACCGAAGAGAATAAATTTTGTTACAAAGCCACATGTTATGCAACGACAAGGCTACTGGCCGAAAGGCTAAGCATTTCTCCCGACCGATATACAGTTTGTTTTCAATCGCGCCTGGATCAAAAATGGCTTAAACCCTTTTCCGATGAAGTGGTAAAGCAATGTGCCGAAAAAGGCATGAAAAAAATCCTTGTCTTTTCTCCCGCATTCACAGCAGATTGTCTAGAAACAATCATCGAGATTGGCGATGAATACCAGGAAATCTTCACCCACCACGGCGGAGAAAAAGTACAACTTGTTGAAAGCTTAAATGATCACCCTTTATGGGTAGCGTGTTTGAAAGATCTGGTTGAAAGGTAGTTCAAGGTTCATGGTTCAAAGTTCATGGTTCAAAGTTCAAAGTTTCGGTTTCGGTAACGACGGGATTTCGAAGAATTGTTTGAGGTTTGATGTCTGATGTTTGAGGTTGGTTTTCGAAAACGTTTTGGGTTAACAAAAAGACATTGAGATTTATTGACAAACAATTATTTATTACCTAACGAACTCGCGACTCGAAGCTCGCAACTCACAGCTATTACGGCCCATTGTTACCGTCATTGTAATGCGCGCATGTACTCTAATAGTTTAAAGTTCAAGATTCAAAGTTGGGTTTCTATAACGAACGGATTTCGAAAAAGTCGTTTGAGGTTTGATGTTCGAGGTTGGTTTCGAAAACCTTTTTGGGTTAGCAAAAATAACTTTTTGAAAGCTGCAATCAAATCAAATCTAACCTCGTACTTCGTACCTCGTACCTTAAATCTACTGCCCAACAAACTCGTGGCTCGTAGCTCGCAACTCAAAGCTATTTTCTCCCATCGTTACCGTCATCCTGATGCGCGCGTGTGCTCCGCACAAAGCATGCAGAAGAATCCCCCGAGCGAAGGTAAAAGTGATTCTTTGGTGAAATCAAAAAATCAATGTTCGTGGTTCGCGGTTCGCGGTTGGGTTTCTGTAACGAAGGGATTTCGAAAGTTGTTTGAGGTTCGATGTCTGATGTTTAAGTTGGTTTTCGAAAACCTTTGGTTAGCAAAAATAAACTTGAACCCTTCAAGCTTATCGACAACAATTAAGTTATTGCAAAACAAACTCGTGGCTCGAAGCTCGCAACTCACAGCTATTTTCTCCCCTGTTACCGTCATCCTGATGCGCGCGTGTGCTCCGCACAAAGCATGCAGAAGGATCCCCTCGAGCAAAGGTAAAAGCGATTCGTTAGTAATATCGAAAAGACACTCCACATTTTCGAAAGCTTGATAAGAGAGTTCCCGTCATCACTTATCGAACAACAAACTAAACTTGAAGTTTATCTAAAACGTTTAAGCTGCGAATCAAACAAACTCATCGCCCAAGACCTTAGCAATTATGGAAGCCTGTCAGTATCGAAAACAACTTGCAACTTGCAGCCCCTGTACCTTGAAGCTCACAGCGAACACAAAAGATAATGAACCCACCTACACATTCCCCTGCGTGAACAGGCGATTCAAGAACAAATTATGCGCATCCATAACTTCCGAGTCATCCAGGGATTTCCATACAAAAAAACTGCCCTTTTGAAGCGGGAAGAATCCGTTCTGGGAAAGGCCGTTAAATTGAAATTGTAATTCTTCGTTATAGTCGAAGGTCAACGCCCGGATCAACGACGGATTGGATTTCTGCATGGCCTTTACGATTAATCGTATTCCAGGAGAAAAGTGTTTTTTGTCGCAAATTAGTATCTGTTCGATGTAGCTTACATCCTTATGAAAGTTGACCAGGCAATGCAATACTGTTTCGTTTTTAAATGATACAGCGTAAGAGACATATCAATCCTAAATACTATCTTGTTGTTTAGATGCTTCATACCAATGAAATTAACCTTACTAATTACTTTGTTATCCTGCCTGTTCACGTATTATGCCAACGCGCAAGGCCAGGCTTCGGTTTATTTTTGCCGTACAGGCGGAACTGATGGCGTTTATGAAATACGCACACACTCGGCCAGCATAGGTATGAGTGTTCCTGGCACCTATCTTACTTTTAAAGCTGAGCCTGGCACCCATACGTTTAAAGCACAAATAGCCGGTATGGAAAATTCGATCACAATGGAACTGCGCGAAGGACAAAATTATTTTGTGGAAACAGTAGTGAAGTTCAAGCAGGAAAAAAGAGTACCATCTTTTCGGGAGTTTTCTTCTTTAAAGGAAGCCAGGACGGCACTAAACCGCATGGAGAAAGGACTTGGCGAAAAGTTGCTGAGCGAAATTTATAGCGCCGCTCCTCAGGATGATCCTGCTATAGTTTATTTTTATCGTAACGGCGATTCAAGTGTTGATATTCCTTTTGAAATCAAGACAGATTCTGCGAGTGTAGGAGTTAGTGTTCCCAAGACTTATATTACCTATACAAATAAACCGGGTACTGAAGTATTCAAAGCTCAAATCGCCGGAAGTGAGCGTTCCAAAACAATCGATCTTAAAGCGGGCCTAACGTATTTTATCAGATGTTATACGTTTGAAGAGGGAGGAGCACGATACCCGGGTTTTCAGCAGGTTGGTAAGGAGAAAGCCAGACAGGATCTTAACCGTATAGAAGCGACCTTAGGAACGAAATTGGTAAAAGAGGAGCTGATTGAAACAAATATTGAGGAAGCAAAGCGTATTACTTCTCAACCTGACGGAACGCAGTTTGGGGTTAAGGGTGGATTAAACCTATCCATTTTCAGCGCTTCAATTAATAGCGATGCAAGTATGAAACCAGGCTTTCACCTGGGGTTGTATATGCGAACCAAAATATCAAATAAATTTTGGTTCAGGCCAGAGGTTTACTTTTCAGGGCAGGGGCAGAAAGATAATTATGTTACTTTCAATGGCAGCGCTATGGGAACAACAACCACATCGGTTAACTATATTAACGTTCCGTTATTATTCGAAGCTGGTGGAAAATTCAAATTACATTTTGGCCCGCAGTTTGGATTTCTACTTTCTGCAAAGGAGAAAGGCACCATTGATGGTGACGCAGTGGATGATGACCTGAAAGACATTATGAAAAAAAGTGATGTTTCACTGGCATTCGGCCTTGGATTCGATCCAGCAAAAAATGTGAATCTAGGTGTACGTTACAACCTGGGGCTTACACAAATCTTTGATGTGCCCGATGGAATAGATTTTCCTAAAGTATCAAACAGGGTATTTCATTTTTATGTCGCTTTCTCATTGACTAAGTGAGGTTGTACATTATTGATATGCGACGCTAATTTTGGGTAGTCGTGCACTTAACTGGCATATAATCACCAGTTGTTCAGCAACGAAGACATTAAAAGGCACCGATCGTTAAGGGTGAGGTAATTTTATTTTATGCCGAACAAGCGATAGAGTGTTTGCCGGAGTGTTTGGATTGCTCCGCCGGAATTCAACGAGCGATTGACGACAAATTAAATTATCGGTAAAACTCATCGTTACGTTAGCTTCCTATTTACTCATCGTTACGTTATCTTCCTATTTCTAAAGAAGATAACATAATGATGAGCCTGAATTTTTTAGTGTTTGGATTTAGCTATGCCTAAATAACACTACCCCTGCACAATCTTCACTACACCCTCTACCGTTTTCTTGCTCGTTTTTGTCGAAGCATTTGGTTGGCTACCACCAACACTTACCGAAAGTTCACCGGGGATGTGATCTGCTGTTCCATCTTCCTGGATAACCGTGAGGTCTTGCTGACGTAAATGGAAAGTAACGGTTTTGCTTTCACCACTTTTCAGGTGAATGCGTTGGAATCCTTTGAGGGCGCGGATCGGTGTCTTGTAGTTTGCACCCTGGCGTGTTAGATAGAGTTGTACAACTTCATCGCCATCTTTCTTTCCGCTGTTGGTGACGCGTACAGTTATAGAAAGCGGTGTGTTTGTTTTTATTGACGCAGGGATGTTCAGTTGATCATATTGAAATGTAGTGTAACTCAATCCATGACCAAATGCCCATAACGGTTCTCCGCTAAAATACCGGTATGTGCGGTTGTTCATGCTGTAGTCATTGAAGTCGGGAAGATCTGAATCGCTTTTGTAAAATGTTACCGGTAGACGACCTGCGGGGTTATAATCACCGAACAAAACATCGGCGATTGCAGTTCCTGCCGATTGTCCGCCATACCATGAATTGATAATGGCTGGAACATTTTGTGCTTCCCACGGTGTGGCTATGGCACTTCCCGTCATCATGACAAACACCAGTGGTTTGCCAGTGGATTTCAGGGCCTTCATCAAATCGGTTTGAACCTTGGGTAACAGGATTGTGGTGCGATCACCACCATCAAAACCTGGTTCGTTTACTTTCATTTCTTCACCTTCCAGTTGAGGTGATATGCCGCCGACAAACACAATCGCATCTGCATCCTTCAGACTTTTAGCGAGTGCTTTAAAATCGGTACGTGTAAAGTTTCCGGTACGTAAAGCGATGCCGGCTTTGCCCAGCGCCTGGTGATACTCCAGTACAAGACGATAGGTTTTTCCTTTTTCAGTTTTTACTTTTATGTTTTTTGCTCCCCATCGGTTGCGTGACCAGGCGTTGAGTTGTTCTTTACCGTCGATCATAAAACGATAACCATCATCACCTTCAACTTCAAAAACAATCTCTCCGGATGAACTCGCGGTAAAGTCCGTGGTGTATCGGGCCGAGAAATTATATGCTTTCATGTCTTTGACGACAATCTCACCTTCCTGCCACTGGTGATCAACGGTTTTTTCCATGCGGGTAAGCACAGGAGTGCCACTTAAGTCAGTACTGTTGAAATATTCAGCATAAACGCCTGGTTTGCCATCGAAACTATATTGCGAAGTGATATCTGAATAACGAAGCAGCGTATCTCTTGTAAAGGTTGTTGCTCTTTCATACACCACTTCTGTGTTTTTGCCGACTTTGTTCTTAATACCTTCCAGTGCCGTAACAATTTCGGAAGGCATACCATTGTAGTTACCTAACACCGCGATAGGATTGTCAGCATTTGGTCCGACAACGGCGATTTTTTTCAGATTCTTACGCAAGGGTAGGGTTCCTTTTTCATTCTTCAGCAACACGATGGACTGTTGTGCCATCTTTAATGAATGGGCTTTGTGTGGTTCACTTTCCAGTACCGCATCCGTTGTTTGTGCGTATTTAACCATTGAGGTTGGATCGAACATCCCCAGGCGAAAGCGTATGGTGAATAATCTTTTAACCGAAACATCAATCTGGCGTTCTGTTATCTTTCCTTCCTTGACAGCTTGCACCAATGACTTATAGGCATCTGTTCCGCAATCTATATCCGTTCCATGCATCACGGCATCTGTGGAAGCACTGGCTGCATCCGGATGGGTTTTGTGGTTTTTAAAGAAATCGTCAATGGCCCAGCAATCTGATGTAACGTAACCTGTGAACTTCCATTGATCGCGGAGTATATCATTCATCAGGATATCGCTTGCGCAACAAGGTTGTGTTCGAAAAGCATTGTAGGCACACATCACACCCGCTACATCAGCATGCACAACGAGTTCTTCAAATGCGGGGAGGTAAGTATCCCACAAATCATAGTCTGTTGACTGAGCATCGAATACGTGGCGCGAAGGTTCGGGCCCGCTATGAACAGCATAATGTTTTGCACACGCCGCAGCTTTAAGATATTTCGGGTCATCACCTTGCAGCCCATGTACAAAGGCGCGGCCCAGCATGGCGGTGAGGTAAGGATCTTCACCGTATGTTTCCTGGCCTCTTCCCCAACGCGGATCTCTGAAGATGTTGATGTTGGGTGTCCAGTAAGTTAGTCCGACATAACGCTGACCAGATTTTCCATCGCGAATTGCTTTGTTATAGATTGCTCGTCCTTCAAGTGCAGAATAGTCCGCCATGCGATGCAGAGAAGCGGTATCAAATGTAGCCGCCATGCCAATGGCCTGAGGATATACAGTTACACCATACGGCGTACGCGCAACACCATGTAATACTTCATTCCACCAGTCGTAAGATGGGATACCCAATCGCGGAATGGCAGGAGCGCTGTTTAACATCTGGGCTACTTTCTCCTCCAACGTGAGTCGTGAAACAAGATCATTCACACGTTCTTCAATGGTGAGTTCCGGGTTTTGGAAAGGATAGTCATATTCCTGATCAACGGTTGTGGTAAACGAAACCATGCCGATCAGAATTAACGCGAGGAGGATTTTTATCCGTACTTTCATAGGGGGATTTATTTAGGAAAGCCGAATTTAACGATTATAAGTTAACGGTTAATTGTTAGAGAAAAATAACTCACCTGATGAGATTAATTTGATTGTTTTTATAATTCTCCCTGAATGTTGCATCAATTGTTGCATTAAAGTTGCATTCATTAACAACAAAAAGGAATCGTTGAGATAGAGATTAACACGAAGAAATTTTTTTTACCCTATTTTGTTGATCAACTGTTATCCATGAGACCTCATCCAGTTCGGGAAGTTTTCATAGAAATTGCTATGTATCATACAATGCCGTTGAGTTAAGCTTCCATAAACCTTCTCCTTTGGAGAGGACAGGGTGAGGCCATAAACAACAAGCTTAAGTCAACGACATATGATAAACAAGTAAAGTGCAAGACGAGATGTTGCTTGACGAAAGACTTATGCTGGTATCAGCAGTTTTTCAATCGCATCAATCGCGGTCTTGCGTCGCTGTTGCTTTTCACCTTTGATTTCGATAAAGGGAACGTTTTGCTGTTGCATCTCCTGAAGATATATGGAATACAGTTTTTCTCTTTCCTCAGGATGTTCGCGTTGCGGATCTTCTTCCCAGGGAATATCGATGTAGGTAAGCAAATAAAGATCGTAAGGTCTTGTTTCAATTTCGTCCAGAATCTCTTGCGCACATCGACCAAATTTAAATTCACTCCAGATTTTGATCACATACAAATTGGTATCGCAGATCAGCACGTCTTCCACAGTTTGCGAAAAGCTTTCTTCCAATCGCAGTTGTCCGTGTGCAATAATTAACAGATCATCTTCAGTATAGGGCCGCACGAGGTTATCAATGTAACCGCGGGCATATTCGGGAACCCAGCTTGTTTTAAAATGGTCCGCCAGAAACGCTGATAAATCCGATTTCCCGGTACATTCAGGACCGATGATCGCCACTTTCTTTGCCTGTTTGATCTCTGTTGCATTCATATCCCGAAAGTCGGAGTTCCCTTTTGCCTCACCAAATTTCCGGTGCTAAAAGTCGCGTTCAAAAACGAATTATTAAGCGATGAACGGTCGACCGGCATACCCGGCAGGTCAAGGCTAAAGTTTTCCATTGATCTGATAATGTTCGCGGGAGTCGATTATTTTTATAACATTTGATGTCCCTTAACTTGTAGAATCCTGTGAAAAGAAGAATCGCGTTAAAGCATATAGGAGCCGGGCTTTCCGCAGGGCTTATTTTGCCTGCCTGGTTAAGTTCATGTAAAGAAGATGACCCTAAACCACAGATAAATTATAAAGGAACTGTAGCCGTAATCGGAGCCGGTGCTGCTGGATTATACGCTGCGGATTATTTACTTTCTAAAGGTGTAAAGGTCTTGCTTTTTGAGGCTTCGGATCGCATCGGCGGGAGGATTCGTTCGTTACGGCCGATTGAAAAACCAAGTCCTGGACTGATCGTCAATTCTGAAACGCCACTGAGCAGTGATTTCCCTGTTGAATTAGGTGCTGACCGTATCTTGGGATCGAATGCCAGTTGGTCTAAATTTATTGATCTGAATAACATTGCAACGGTACCCCTGGGCGGCATAGAGCACGACCGCTATCTTATTGATGGAACGGTTTTCAACTACGCCGCTATTCAGAACGATCCGGATTTCGTTGCTGCCAAAGCCTTTACAGATAATCTGGCGACATACAACGGCGGAAATGTTTCTGTTGCTGATGCACTGAACACAGCGGGGATTAACCCCAGCTTTAATCCGGTGGTGAATGGCTGGATTGGAAAACAATATGGTACACAAAATGACCGCTTGTCCGCTTTTGGCCTTGCCGATGGATTAAATTTAAATCAGCGGGATGATGTTCAACTCCTGCTTAGCAAAAACCCCATGAACGATGCGTTGCGGGTGAGCTTCGCCAGTGCCGTGGAGAAAGTTCAGTACAACACGGTAATTACTAACATTGATTATACAGGCGATAAAGTTATTCTTTCCGGTACAAAATCGGGCGAAGCTTTTACCGTAGAAGTCGATAAAGTTATTGTAACGGTTCCCCTATCTGTTTTAAAAGATGGTGATATAAACTTTACACCAGCGCTTCCTGCACAAAAAAATCAGGCGTTGACACGAATGGATATGGATCCAACAATTCGCGTCGTTCTTGATTTTCGTAAGAACTTCTGGCAGGATAATGAAGCGGATCCTGAATTGCGATTTTTATATGGCGGAACCGAGGCTGCCGAATATTTTAATTCCGGTTTGGGCAGAAGTGATGTAATGAAAACGCTCTCCGCCACAATAACAGGAGCCAAGGCGGAAGCATTGTCGGCCCTGGGCATGGATATGGTTCCGGTGTTGCTCAGTGACCTGGATCAATTTTTTCCTGATCAGGCTACGACGAATATTCGTAAAGATATGGGCGGTAATGCTATAGTTGTTATTCAGGATTGGGGTAAGGAGCCTTACATCAAAGGTGGTGTTGCTTATCTTAAACCCGGAGCAACGAATGCTGACCGCGAAAATCTTGCTGCTTCGATTGGTGATAAAGTATTCTTTGCGGGCGAAGCCACCGATACACAAGGCGAATTCGGAACCATAAACGGTGCACTCCAATCCGCTGAACGCGCAGCACTTGAGGTTATTGCTGCGATTACAGCTTAGCAATTTGTGTTACCGATACATTTATATTAAGTCGATGGGCAGGTTCTGTTGCTGGTGCGTGATGTATAAGCCACAAAGGCACTAAGTCACTAAGAATACAAAAATACCTAATTACTTTCTTTGTGTCCTTGTGCCTTTGTGGCGATCAAATCCGCTGAACGTGCAGCGCTTGGGGTTATTGCTGCGATTACAGCTTAGCAATTTTGTGTTGCCAATACATTTATTAAGTCGATGCGGAGGTTCTGTTGATGGTGCGTGATGTATAAGCCACAAAGGCACTAGTCACTAAGAATACAAAAATACCTAATTACTTTTCTTTGTGTCCTCGTGCCTTTGTGGCGATCAAATGCTTTGATGAGCTAAATGCTTATCAGGAATATAGAAGTTCTCTTACCAGGATAAGACATCCCGCCACCAATACGAACCACGCGAAACCTATGCGCAGGTTTTCTGCTTGGATTTTCGTTGATAAACGATTTCCGATTAGTATGCCGCATACCGCAAGGGTTGTAATGGTCAGGAGAAAACGCCAGTCGATCTGAAAGTTTAAAACATCTCCTAAAAAACCAATCAATGAATTAATCGCGATAATAAACAACGAAGTACCAACAGCAGTTTTGAACGATAGTCCGGTTAGCAGCACGAGCGCAGGGATAATTAAAAAACCTCCACCTGCGCCAACGAGTCCCGTGAGAAATCCGATGATTAAGCCTTCCAGGATCAGCAAGGAAAGCTGATCAGTGTGGTTTTCCGGTGTGGGCTCTTTTTTATTTTTCAGGATGGAGATTGCAGCAAGGATCATCAGAAGAGAAAATAGTCCGAGCAATGCAAATCGTCTACTTATAACAAAACCGTTGGGCTGAACTACAATTTCAGGAATGGAAGGAACAATCCACATCCGCGTTATAAATATGGAAAGAATAGAAGGTATGCCGAATACAATACCGGTGCGAAGATTGACAAAGTGATCGCGGTATTTGGGTATGGCTCCGATTAAACTGGTAACGCCTACAATGAATAGTGAATAAGCCGAAGCGGTTACGGCGTCGATGTGAAATAAATAGACCAGGATAGGTATGGTAAGGATCGAACCGCCACCGCCGAGCATGCCTAAGATTAATCCAATGCACACAGAAGCGACGTACCCGATAACCTCCATGCGCCTTTACAATCTATTGTATTCAACGATAAAAGCGTCGGGAAATTTTTGACGCAAGGTTTCCCTGAACTGTTCAGCTTTAGCACGATTCGGAAACTTGCCCAGGATGAGACCATAATATTTTACCCCGTTAAGCACTTTAACCTGAACGGTAACTTCTTTCTTATAGGAGTTTTTTAAATTTTCTGAAAGCCGCATGAGATTAACCAATTCCTGGTAAGTGCCGATCTGTACGCCAAATCCTTTTGGCTCAAGCCTTGTAGTTTCAAAGGCATAAAATTCTTTTTCATCTACCGAAACATGTTCGATTCGCTTTTCAAGTTGTTTGGCTTTGCCATCACCGGCATCGATTACTTCAATTTTTACATCGGCTAATCCCTGGTTAACAAAGCCGAGTTCCTCAGCAGCAGCTCTTGACACATCAATGATTCGACCTTCTACGTAGGGGCCCCGGTCGTTGATAACGATTTCAACCGTTTTGTTATTCGATAAGTTTGTCACCCTTACCTTCGTTCCGAATGGCAATGATTTATGTGCGCCGGTTAATTTTTTATGCCGGTATTTTTCACCACTGGCTGTTTGAATCCCTTCAAATTTGTCCGCATAAAAAGAAGCCTTTCCTGTTTGAACCTGTGCGTTCGCTCCGCAAAGCATCAGGATAAACAAAAGGGTTAGAAATAATTTGTTCATTGTTAAGGTTAATAAGTGTTAAGCAAAAGTAGATGAAACATTAAATTATGGAAAGGTTGAATGATTTAAATCACTGTGTGGTAAAAGTTGGCGATCACATATCTGATTAAGTAATAATTTCAAACTAAACAGACCCACTGAACTTTGCGTAACGTTGCGCCTCCGCGCCGCGGTTATTAGCATTTAAAAGCTAAGAACGTTTACAGCGCACGTCTGTGTATATTGTTCCTTTCGATGAGCCGTTTCAGCTCACAGAATACACGGAAGAAAGCACGGAATGATTTGATGTATCGTTGCGGTTTCTCCGCGTCTCGGCGCCTTTGCGGTAAAGGAAGGAGCAGGTTAAAGATTACAGGAGAGACGACGTTAAAATGATATTTCATCTAAACAAAGCCGAGCTGGTTGCTGTTCGCTGTCAGCGTTTTGTAAATCATTTACGGTTTTTTAGCCCGCTTTTTGTTAATTAGGTGTTTCGGATTACCTTTGCCCGGCAAATAATGAATCCTAATTATTTGCCATGCCACTCGACAATTCCAAATTCCTTTTTGAAGCGCTCACCTATGATGATGTGCTTTTGGTTCCAGCGTATTCTGAGGTTGTACCCCGTGAAACAGATACGACGAGCTATTTAACCAACAACATTAAATTAAACATACCGGTTGTATCCGCTGCAATGGATACTGTAACCGAAGCTGACCTTGCGATCAGTATTGCTTTGGAAGGTGGTTTAGGATTCATTCATAAGAATATGAGGATCGACCAGCAGGCCGAGCATGTGCGTAAAGTTAAACGATCACAAAGCGGCCTGATCCTGGATCCGATTACTCTTGGCGTAAATGCAACGGTACGTGATGCGGAAAAAATTATGCGGGAACACCGGATTGGCGGCATACCTGTAGTGGATCAAAATGGCAAACTGGTAGGAATCATTACCAATCGCGATCTGCGTTTTCAAAAAGACATGGACGCCGCGGTTGAGCGAATCATGACAAAGGATAACCTGATTACGGCAGCGGCAGGAATAACATTGGATCAGGCTGAAGGAACGCTAAAGAAATATAAAATCGAAAAACTTCCTATCGTTGATAAAGATGGAAAGCTTTCCGGCTTGATTACATTCAAAGATATTCAGAAGAAAAAAAATAAACCCAACGCTTGCCAGGATCAATATGGCCGATTGCGTGTAGGGGCTGCGATAGGAGTAACACCTGATATCTTTGATCGCATCAGCGCGTTAAAAACAGCCGGTGTCGACGTTGTAAGCATTGATACAGCGCATGGTCATCAGATCAATGTGCTGAATGCAGCTAAGGAAGTAAAGAAAAGATATCCTGAATTGGATTTAGTGGCCGGTAACGTAGCTACTGGTGAAGGCGCTCTTGCGCTTGCGAAGGCAGGAGTTGATGCAGTTAAGGTAGGCGTTGGCCCGGGTAGTATATGCACTACGCGCGTGGTTGCAGGTGTTGGGCTGCCGCAGTTATCTGCGGTTTATGAAGCGGCAAAAGCGTTAGCTGGTTCGGGTGTTCGTATCATTGCGGATGGCGGGATTCGATTCTCAGGTGACCTGGTAAAAGCGATTGCTGGTGGTGCAGATAGCATCATGATAGGTTCCATGTTAGCAGGTACAGAAGAAGCACCGGGCCAGATGATCATTTATGAGGGAAGAAAGTTTAAAACCTATCGCGGTATGGGATCACTGGAGGCGATGGAAGATGGTTCTAAAGACCGTTACTTCCAGGATGTTGAAGATGACGTGAAGAAGCTTGTTCCGGAAGGGATCTCGGGCAGGGTTCCGTACAAGGGATTGGTATCCGAAGTGCTCTATCAGTTAGCTGGCGGATTAAAAGCCGGAATGGGATATTGTGGCGCCGAGAACATCGAAAAATTAAAACAAGCTAAGTTTGTAAAGATTACTGCCGCCGGGATAAATGAAAGCCATCCGCACGATGTAACCATAACCCGCGAAGCGCCAAATTATAGTCGGAAATAAGGATTAAGGTGTCTCTTGGCTAGTGATTTGGCTGCAAATCCAACGGCATTATTGCGCTAATTTCTACTTATACAATACCCTTACGTAAGTCGCGAGCCAATATCAGGGTTTTCCTTTGTTTCATATTGGGAATTTTTTCCAGGGATGGATTGAGTTAGTCCCGGCTACTTCATATCACTTTTCTTCAGCGATCCATTTCTGAGCTACGCCCAAATAATTTTACCTATGTTCATTTAGCCATTTTCATCGTTTCCAAGTGGCTTTTTATTCGCTGTAAAAATACAAACCTTTCTTTTTTTAAATACCAGTTTCCCTTCCGTCTATTCAACTAAGTACAGTGGTCGAGTATTTGTACTTAAGGTTCCGTAGGTAATTCCTCTCATTTACGAGCGACAATTTAGGGGATTTCCCAGATTAGATTTAAGTTTGTATTTGTTGAAACAAGTAAACCTAACTGAAATCAATTCGAGACGAAAAGTTTCGTGATCCGACGATCCGAGACAAGATGTAGAACGGATTATTAAGAATTGTATGAAAACACTTTTACTCCTAACCTTAGCCCTCACTGCGATACTTCCACAATCATTTTCTCAGGTTGTTTGGAATGAAGATTTCACCGGGGTTGCAAACAATGCCACAGTAGATAACGGGTCAACCGCATGGTCTGTAATCACACCACCATCCGCGAGTGGTGGTTATACGACATTTCAAAAACAAAACAACTCTCCTTATGGTGGAAGCGGTGAGAGCTTCATTATTCGGAATACCGGTAGCGAGGCCGTTTGGCGATCAGAAAATATCGATATTTCTGCCTATGGCATCGCCATTATCGATATTAGTATCGTAAATGTGCTCACTTCGAATTCAGACTATTTACGTGTCTACTATCAAACCAATAATGGTTCCGGTTTTGGTCCTGAAACGCTTCTTACCGAAGTAATTGGAACGGGTGTAGAGGAGACGATTGGCGGAAGTGCCATTATAAAGGGCCAAGAGGTAAGGATAATAGTACGGGCAAATGAAAACAGTTATGACGGATGGTTTATTTTTTTTCCTATCTACTCTTTTTTCGTAGTTGATGACATCACGGTAACCGGTGTGGAAACTTTGTATTCACGTAAGAATGGTAATTGGAATGATGCTACTTCAAATTCTTCATGGTCCACCTCTCCAATAACAAGTGGCTTACCAGGAGCATCCTGTGGATGTTTGCCTGATAACAATAAGCGAGTCGTTATCCAAAATGGTCATACCATTGATTTAAATGTGAGTGCAGGAGCCACTATCGTAGAGGTCGAATCCGGGGGCACATTACGATGGCCGGCAACTTCACGAAGTTTAAGTTTATATCGTGGCGGTTATGTAATCAATAATGGCACAATAAATCGCAATGGCCGTGTAGATGCACGCTTGGTATTAGCCCAACCTTTCAATTATACAATCACATCCAACAATAATAATTTTACTTTGGATGATATTCAATTTGCAACAGGAGCCACAGCAACATTTAATGGTTCTGGAAGTATTTCGTTAAGTGATGAATTAATATTTAGTACCGGTGGAGCGTCATTAAATAACTATTCGACGCTGACCTTTACAGCCTTGAATGCAGGTGGAAATAATATTACTCTTAACAACTACGGTACAATCAACCAATCCGAAGGGTTTTCTAATGGTAGTGGAAGCGACCTTTATAACCGGAGTGGAGGAACGTGGAATTGGACTTATGCAGGAGGAACTGGAAGCTTACCTCCAACATCGTTGGATTGCAGTGCCGTAGGTAATACATTCAATTATGCCGCGGGTGGCGATCAGGGAGTGAGAGGTATGACATATCAAAATGTCACATTTTCTGGTAGTGGGGAAAAGAGAACCAACGGTAATCTTGACATCAATGGCGATCTGTTAATTTCTGGTAGTGCTCGTTTAAATGTCGATACAGGCGATGATAACATAACAATAGCTGGTGATTGGACAACTACGAGTAGTAACGGCGACCCTTTAGTACAGGGCAGTGGCAGTGAAACCGTTACTTTCGATGGCAGTGGAAATCAAACCTTCGCAGAGTCAGGTGGTAGTACCTTTAATCGACTAATAATCAATAAACCAGGGGGAAGATTTGTCCTTGGAAATAATATAACAATCAACAATGGATCCGGTACAGGGTTAACGCTTACCAGAGGCATTATTCAAACTTCCGCTTCAGCATTACTTATCATTAGCGATGGTGCTACAACGAATGCTGGAGATGCAGACAGTTTCGTAGATGGCCCGATTCGTAAAATTGGAAATCAAGAATATACATTTCCGACGGGCAGTGGTTCACGATGGGCTCCCATACGTATATCGAATTTTGCGGGAGGAACTGGTACGGCACAATTTACAGCGCAATATTTTCCGGCGAAATACTCAAATACAACCACTGACGCAACGCTTTCTCATGTCAGCTGGGCAGAGTACTGGACACTGGATAGAAATGCCAGCACACAAAGCGTATCGGTTACCTTGCACTGGCAAAGTGCCCTAAGCGATATAACAAACTTGAATGACCTAAGAGTAGCACGATTCAATGGAACAACCTGGGTGAGTGAAGGTAACGCAGCGCGGTCAGGAAACACTACAACAGGTACAGTAAGGTCGAGCACCATAACTAATTTTAGTCCTTTTACTTTTGGTTCCTTCGGTGGAATCAACCCCCTTCCTGTTGAACTCACGGACTTTTCTGCAACACTTCATAACGATGTCGTAAACTTAAAATGGAGTACAGCAACCGAACTAAACAATGATTACTTCACCATTGAACGCGCTACCAACCTCGAACAATTCGAAGCAGTAGGACAGGTGGAAGGAAAAGGTACGACCAATGAAGCACAACAATATTCCATAACGGATCAAAACCCCTTACATGGTCGTTCTTATTACCGCCTGAAACAAACCGATTACGATGGTACCATCACGTACTCAAATCTTCAGGTAATTGACTACGAAGGACCAACATTTGCTGTCCTTCATACTTACCCAAATCCTGGAACAGGCAAGACGTTAACGATTGAATTGAAAGGATTGGGAAACGTAAAACAACTGCCTTTACAAATCTTCAATGCTCAGGGTGTCGTGGTTTACCAAAGGCTTCTTCAAGTGGACGACTCCGGATCCATCCAGGATGAATTGACCTTTACAAATACGTTGCCTCCAGGGATCTATATCGTAATGGCAGGAAAAACCCATTTGCTCATATCGAAAATTGTAATTCAATAATTTTCGTGATTATTCCTATAATTGTAGGCCAATCTCAGGATTGGCTTATTTTTTTGTTTATTTCCACCCCCTGTGAGGACAAAGGCCATCATTCGTTTACTCTTTACCCTGGGTATTGTCACCTGGCTGGCGCTTGTTTTATCAGACATGTCCATTGTTTTCAGTGCTTCAAATGGTAATATAAAGCAGGATATTCCGCTGTGGATCCCAGGACTGATCCTGAATTTGTTTGTCCTGGCACTTTTTTACTACTATAAGCTGAAGACCGATTACGATGAAGGTGTAAACTTTGTCGATCTGCTTTGGCGCGTTTTTGCTACCGGCCTGGTTGCTACCGTCATTTCCCTTGCACTAAGACTTTTTGAGAACCTTTTGGGAAACACCCGGCTTACGGAAAGCGTCATCTTTCGAGATTTCATTTACCTCGTCAACCTCGGGCTTCTGATTGGATTCCTGCTCATGGCATTTACGGCATGGAAACGCCTCATCCTCTATCAAAAATCAAAATGGTTACTCAGGCTTTGGACTTTCTTTGAAGTCGGACTGTTACTCACCCTTTTATTCAACACATTTAATTTTCCCTGGGGCCAATGGACTGGCTTTTCCCTGCTGGCCATTTTTGTGATCACCGGTCTGGTTCTTTCGGCCAACATGAAGTGGGTGGCGTTTTTAAATTTCCGACAAAAATGGACGAGCCTTTTATTACTGTTACTTACCATTTTTTACCTCGGTTATATTGTTTACACGAACCGCGCGCTGGCTGCCAGCCTGGAGACCATCACGCCTTATTTTACCGATTACAGGTTGCATGTATTCATCTTATGCATCATTGTTTTTGTTGCCACCTACAGTATTTTTTCTTTTCTGGTTATCCTTTTTAACCTGCCAACTACTTCGGTCTTTGAACAAAAACTGGAAGAGGTTGTTAATTTTCAACGCATCAGCCAATCTATCCAGACAGAGCAAAACGAAGAAAGCGTTTATAACATATTACTCGAAACTTCTGTAAGTACCGTGTTTGCAGACGCAGCGTGGCTGGAAGTAAACAGCGAACGGGTGGGATACAAAATGTTCACTTATAATCTTCAGGACAAAGAAGCGAAGGAGATTACAGAACATTTAAAAACACAAAACATTAAAGGTGTTTTAGATCAAAACAGCGATCGCACCAAGAACCTTTCCAAACACCTTGCACAATTAAAAGGCTTAAGGTATCGGTCGATACTCGCGTTCCCCATTTTTGTCAAAGGCGATAACATTGGCACACTCGCTTTACTAAAAGAACTCCCCGAAGGATTTAATAAGGAAATGACTAAGATCGTTTCGACATTCGCAAATCAGGCGGGTATTTCAATTGAAAATTTTCGCCTCCTTGAGGAAGCACTCCAAAACGAACGATACAAGGAAGAGCTGAAGATTGCAAAGATGGTTCAGAAAAGTCTCTTGCCTGAACTTTTACACAACGATAACGATTTTGAGATCACAGCGTTTTCCGAATCTGCGGATGAAGTTGGAGGTGATTATTACGATACCATTCGGATTAGCGAGCATGTGACAGCCTTGATTATAGCAGACGTTTCTGGAAAGGGAACAACGGCTGCGTTTCACATGTCGCAAATGAAAGGTATTTTTCACAGCCTTGCTCAGCAAGATATCGAACCCGACGAATTCATGGTGCGTGCGAACCAGGCGTTGGTTCACTGCCTGGAACGCGGCTCGTTCATATCAGCTACGTATTTCATGATCAATACCGCAACAAAACAAATACGATACGCAAGGGCAGGTCACTGTCCGGTATTGTACTATGCTGCTGAAAAAGACTGCGCTGAATATTTTAAGGACAAAGGCATTGCCCTGGGCATGGTGCGGAATAAAACGTATCGCAACTTTATTCAGGCCTATGAATTTTCTTATAAACCAAATGATGTTATGGTGTTGTATACGGATGGTATTACAGAGGGAAAGAACAGCCGCGGTGATGAATTTGGCTATGAACGTTTAACGGCCGCTATAACGGAAGTAAAAAGATTGTCACCGAAAGAAATTCAGGAACATATTATCAATAAACTCTACGAGTTTTCGGGAACTAAAAACATTGATGATGATTACACCACCATGATCATTCGGTTCAAATAGAAACAAACATTAAACTATAAATAACGTTTAACACTTATGATCCACATTAAGAGATTACAGGAAGACGGCGCAGATGTTCTCATATTGATTGGTGAAATTGATGCGAGCTCTTCCATCGAACTGGATCTGGCCATTGCGAAAAGCGTTGGTGAGGGGTTCTCTAAAATTCTGATCGATTGCCATGCCCTGGACTATATATCTTCTGCCGGCTTGGGTGTATTTATGTCGTACATCGAAGAATTTAAAGATCGCAACATCAGGATGGTGCTTTTCGGAATGAGTGAAAAGGTAGCGAACACATTCAGCATTTTAGGTCTTAATGAATTGCTGACGATTGGAAAAGATAAAGTGGAAGCAAAGCAATTGATGGATGAACTATAAGTATAAAGTTGGATGTAGCATCGAGAACCTGAAAGGGGTGAGGGACTTTATTCGGGTTTCATTGAAGAACCATGGCGTGGCTGATCTCATCGTGAGTGAAATTGTGCTTGCGCTGGATGAAATGTGTTCTAACCTGATGATCCATGCACATCATTGTAACCCGGAAGAAATTTTCGAATTGAACATCTTTGTGGAAAGCAATAAACCATTGATTTTTGAGTTGATTGATGATGGTACAGTTTTCGACATCAACCAGTTTATGGAGCCGGCCTTAAACAACATCATCCATGAAAAAAGGAAAGGAGGACTAGGAATCCGCCTGGTAAAATCAATTATGGACAAAGTTGAATATCAAAACCGTAGTGGTCGCAATGTTTGCCGCCTTACAAAAACCATTTGATCCTAAACGTTATTATCCCCAACCTATGAGATTACAGGCAGTATTGCTGCTATTCTGCAGTGCAATCCTTTCGTTCAGTATTGCGCAACCCCCTCGTTCTTCAAAAAGACAAAAACCGCTTACGTTGTTTTCAGTAAATAAAAAGCCTGTATTTGCCGATGAATTTATTTACCTGTACAGAAAAAATCATCAACACGCGACGGAAGATTTTACGAAAGAAAAAATCGAGGAGTATCTCACGCTGTACATCAACTTCAAGCTGAAAGTTGAAGAGGCACGTCAGCGAGGCATGGACACCACGGCGGCATTCATCAAAGAATATAATCAATACAAAGAAGAGTTACGTAAACCATACTTGCCAGGTAATAATATCACAGACAGCCTGGTGCGTATGACGTACGAACGGATGAAGGAGGAAGTTCGCGCCGCGCATTTACTCATTACTTTAAAGCCGGATGCGTCTCCCGAAGACACGCTGAAAGCCTTTAATCGGTTGAAGCAGATCCAGGAAAAGCTTGCAGCCGGTGAAGATTTTGCTGAACTGGCCAAAACGTATTCGGAAGATCCTTCCGCTAAGATAAATCACGGCGACCTGAGATATTTCACGGCATTGCAAATGGTGTATCCCTTCGAAACAGCGGCGTATACCACCCCCGTTGGAATGGTGAGTAAACCCGTAAGGACGAAGTTCGGTTATCATATTTTAAAAGTACTCGACCGGAGACCTGCCCGTGGGGAGGTAGAAGTTTCCCACATCATGATCCGCAAAGGCGAAGATAAAGATAATGCGGAGGCAAAGAAGACCATCTTTCTGGTTTACGATCAGTTACAAGCCGGGGCGCAATGGGCAGATGTTTTTAAAGAATACAGTGAAGATCCAGGTACCAAAGACCGCGGCGGAAAACTCCGCGCTTTCGGAGCAGGTATGATGAGTAACGTTCCGGAGTTTGAACGTGTAGCGTTCGAGTTGCAAAACCCGGGTGATATTTCTGACCCGGTAGAAACACAATATGGTTGGCACATTATCCGGCTGGAACGAAAAATCCCTTTAGCACCATTCGAAGCGCTCGCACCGACGCTCAAAAATAAAATCAATCGGGATGAACGCACCCAGATCTCTAAACAGGCGCTAAGCGAAAAACTGCGACATGATTTTGCGTTCAAAGACATGCCAGACGTAAAGACCAAAACATTCGCTTTGGCTGATTCGACACTCCAAAAAGGTAAATGGAATCCCAAAGTATCGAATGCCCAGGCTACGCTCTTTACCCTTAAGGACGGGTCGTTCAAGGTTGGAGATTTCATCGCATATGTGAAGAAAAATCAAGCGGTGAATGCATCCACACCGGTAAAATATCTGGAAGAACAATACCACAACTTCATCGACAAAAGTATACTTGAAAGCATTGAGCGTGAAATAGTAGCCAAACATCCGGAGTATCGATACTTGTTGAACGAGTACTACGAAGGCATTTTGCTTTTTGAGATCATGGAAAAAGAGGTATGGACAAAAGCATCGGAGGATTCTATTGGTCAGCAACAATATTACGCCAGCCATGCTGACAAGTACAAAGCCGGCGATCGGGTAAAAGCCGCTTTTTATTCTGCGGATAATGTTGATGTCCTCGATCCTTTGAAGGGCTTACTTGAAACGGGAGATCAGCAGAAGATACAAGAATATATCGTGCGTAATAAGATAAGGTCTGAATCAGGATATTATAAAAAGGAGGATAAAGCTTTCCTGGAGACGCTACCATGGGAAAATGGCATCTATTCGGCGGAAAACAATGAAATGTTTTACCTTGCATGGCTTAAAGCGGTTTTACCTCCGGGCCAGATGAGTTTTGAGGAAGCTCGTCCGGCGGTCGTTTCCGATTATCAGACTCACTTGGAAAACAACTGGATAGCGAAATTGCGTTCGAAATATCCGGTAAAGATCAATGGAAAAGGAAAGGCATACATACTACAACAACTACAGAACAATTAGGTCTTTGCAACGCTCCGCAGATCATATTAATTACACAAGGTGGCTTAAATGCGTTTTTAAAATGGCATTGGTGGCATCGATGCTCATCATGATACTCAGCGGATGTAAAAAGAAATTTGATTCGGCGGAAAATGAAAACGGACTACGAAAACCTATTGCCCGGGTGCAGGATAATTACCTGTATCAGGACGAATTAACGGGGATTATTCCGCCAGGAACATTGCCTCAGGACAGCGCGGTACGGGTAGAAGCTTATATCGATAGCTGGATACGAAAACAATTGCTTATCCAGGAAGCCACCCGGAAAATGGACATTAACGAGGTGGAAATAGAACGTAAAATTCTGGATTACAGGTATAGCATTATTGCTTACGAATTTCAGACCGATTACATTAAGCAGCATCTGGATACGGCAGTATCGCAACAGGAAATAGTAGGCTATTACAAAGCCAACGTTGATAATTTTATTCTGAAGCAGAACATTGTGCAGGCCACTTATATTAAAGTCCCTAAAACGGCACCACGCACCGAAAAGATTAAGGATATGATTTATGCAACCGGCGAAAAGGACCAACGGGAATTGAAATCCTATTGTTTAAGCTTTTCGGCTGCATATCACCTTTCCGATTCGATGTGGATCGTTTTTGATGACCTTGTCAGGAATTCGCCGTTGGCGGAAATACCGAATAAAATTCAGTTTCTTAAAACAAATCCTTACTACGAAACATCTGATGATGTGTATCTTTACTTTTTAAAGGTAGACCGTTATCAGATTTCCGATAATATTTCTCCGTTGGAATTTGTTCGTGACGATATCAGGAACATCATTTTAAATAAAAGAAAGGTCGATTTAGCCAAACGGCTGGAAGACGAAGTATATACGCAAGCAGAAAATAATAAAAGATTTGAGATTTATAAATAGCATGAACTTAATAAAGATCATAAAACGTAGGTTGCTGGTGATTGTTTTTGCCTTGGGGTGTCTTACTACCCAGGCACAGGAAGGTGAAACCGGATTTGTGGTGGATGAAGTAATCGCCAAAGTCGATAACTATATCGTTTTGAAATCGGAGCTTGACCGCGCCTTCCAGGATTATGTAACTAACGGCGGCACACCATCCGAACGCGTCCGTTGTCAATATCTCGCTATGCTGGTGAGAAGTAAATTAATGTTGGCGAAGGCAGAAATTGATTCTGTTGTCGTTCTTGATCTGGACGTAGATGCCAACACCAAAAACCGGATGGATATGATCCTTTCTCAATCCGGCAGAACAGTAGATGAGCTGGAAACGCTTTATGGTAAAACCATGGAACAGATCCGCCTTGAGTTGCGGGACCAGATTCGTGAGCAAATGATTGTGAGCAAAATGGAGGATGAGATGACGAAGGATATAAAAGTAACGCCTGCAGAAGTAAAACGATTCTTCAATAAAATTCCAAAAGACAGTCTGCCGTATTTTTCCGCCTCCGTTGAGGTAGGACAAATTGTAAAAATTGCAGCCATCAGTGATGATCAGAAAAATGCGACCAAAACTGAGTTGATCGCGATACGCAACCAGATTTTAGCAGGCGAAGACTTTTCGGCACTGGCCAGAAAACATTCGGATGATCCAAGTGTGATATCCAACGGAGGCGATATGGGCTGGGTTGGTCGCGGACGCATGGTGCCCGAGTATGAAGCCATGGCTTTCAGACTAAAACCCAATGAGATCTCTATGCCATTCGAATCTCCTTTTGGAATTCACATTATGCAATTGCTGGAGCGCCGTGGAAACGAATATCACTCGCGTCACATTCTCATCTCCCCTACACCTTCGCAAGATGATATTGCGAAAGCCACTAAATATCTCGATAGCCTTCGTACGTTAATTGTTGCTGACAGCATCACGTTTGAACGTGCTGCTAAAGAATATTCTGATGACGTTGAAACTAAAGGAAACGGCGGATTCTTCAGCGATGCGGATAACAATACCCGGATTCTGGTTGACGAACTTGACCCAGTTGTCTTCTTTAATATTGATACCATGAAGATCGGCAGTATCTCTAAACCGGTAACCTACCGTACGGATACCGGAAAAGATGCCGTGCGGATTTTCTATTACAAAACACGAATTCCCCCACATGTAGCTTCTCTCGATCAGGATTGGACTCGTATTTACAACGCTACATTGAATGAGAAGAAAGATAAAATACTTCAGCGGTGGTTTCAGAAGGCAAGAAAAGATGTATTTATCAGCATTGATAAGACCTATGATTTTTGTGGAATACTAGACGAGTAATGATGACAAAATTTGCTTCCGATGTAGAGGCCGCGGATGCGATGGCTTCAGCACATAAAAAATTATCAAAAGAAATTGCCAAGGTAGTCATAGGACAGGAAGAAGTAGTGCGTCAGGTACTCCTTGCCATTTTCTGTCAGGGACATTCACTTCTTGTTGGTGTGCCTGGCTTAGCAAAAACATTACTGGTACAAACCATAGCCACATCGTTAGATCTGCAATTTAAACGTATTCAATTTACGCCTGACCTGATGCCTTCCGATATCGTGGGAGCCGAAACAATGGATAAAGAGCGGAATTTCAAATTCGTGAAGGGTCCTGTCTTTGCCAACATTATCCTGGCCGATGAAATCAACAGGACACCACCGAAAACACAAGCTGCCCTGCTTGAATCCATGCAGGAGTATGCTGTAACCATAGCGGGTGAACGCTACGACCTTCCCCGTCCTTTCTTTGTATTGGCAACGCAGAATCCGATTGAACAGGAAGGAACATATCCACTTCCCGAAGCGCAGCTGGACAGGTTCATGTTCAATATTCTGTTAACGTACCCTTCGTTCAGGGAAGAGGTTGAAGTGGTGAAGACAACGACCTCTGATGAGCCAAGGCAGATTAACAAAGTTTTGACTGGTGAAGAAATCGGTTATTTCCAGCACCTCGTTCGCCGTGTTCCGGTGCCGGATAATGTGATTGAATATGCCGTTACGCTGGTCAATAAAACCAGGCCAGGTATTAATGGCACATCGTCGCTTGCGAACGATTATCTTGAATGGGGCGCAGGCCCACGTGCATCGCAGTTCCTGGTGCTTGGATCCAAATGCCATGCGTTGCTCAATGGAAAATACTCACCCGATATCGAGGATGTACAGGCTATCGCGAAACCCGTTTTACGTCATCGTATTGTAAGAAATTTTAAGGCGGAAGCCGAAGGAATCAGCGTTGATAATATCATTGATAAGTTATTGCAATAACATTGGGTTTGTTAATGCATTAAATCCACTTTGTTGCGAGACCCTGTGATCAAGACTTGCAAATAGCATGCAAGAGTCAAACAACAGGCAATTCCAGTTTAAATCCGACGCCATGATAATTAACGATCTGTATGCGAATATCGTCTTTTAAATATTTTCGCAATTTTGAAATAAACACATCCATGCTGCGCCCGAGGAAATAGTCATCGGTTCCCCAGATCTGTGTTAGGATTTCCTCTCTTTTCAATACGCGATCGCGATTAAGGAATAACAACTTGAGCACATCGGCTTCTTTTTGTGTTAAGGCTTTAACCTGTGTGTCTTTTCGCAAGGCGAGATTGATATAATCAAATTCATAATCGCCTAGCTGAAACCGCTTTTCATCTGTTTGTACAGAGGTTTTATTGCGTCTTAGAAAAACTTCGATCCGGCAGAGCAATTCTTCCAGGCTGAATGGTTTTGTGATGTAGTCGTCTGCGCCGGTTTGAAAGCCTTCAAGTTTATCTTCCATCATGGCCTTGGCACTTAAAAAGATAATGGGGATATGTTGATTTTTTTCGCGTACGCTCCGCGCCAGTGAAAACCCATCCTTTTTCGGGAGCATAATATCGAAGATGCAGAGATTAAACGGATTGAGATTGAAGCTCCGCTCTCCTTCTTCACCATCGGTACACAGCGTAACATCATAGCCCTTGATATGAAGATTGTCTTTAATGACAAATCCAAGGCTTGGATCGTCTTCTACCAAAAGAATTTTTTGTGCTAACATATCGGTTACTTAAACTTTTTAATATCTGATTTGTGATCCTTACTTTGCTAAACTAGGAATTTTCCTCCTTCAGGAGACCTTAACGTGACATTGGCAGGTAAACCTTGAAGGTGCTTCCTTTGCCAAATTCACTCTGCACACCTACAGAGCCGTCATGTTCTTCTACGATTGTTTTAACATAACTTAAACCTAAACCAAATCCTTTTACATCATGCACATTACCGGTAGGTACGCGGTAGAATTTTTGAAAGATTCGCTTAAGATACTCTGTGCGAATACCGATACCGTTGTCTGAGACCTCCACAGCAATCCCGTTTCCTTCATTGGTTGTCCGTATCTTTATCTCGGTATGACCATTGCCATATTTAATTGCGTTGTCGATCAGGTTATGGAATACATTGGTAAGATGTAATTTATCGGCTTTCAATTCGTGTTTCAGGGCGTGAATCTCAAGTTCAATTTGCCCTTTCTTCTCTTGGATCGCAACCGATGCGTTGTGAAGCGCATCCTGTAAAAGCTGGTGTATGTCTACTGTTTCCTTGTTCAGTGCAAAATTGCCTTTGTCAATTTGAGCCATTTGAAGTACACGTTCAACGTGTTGCTTTAAGCGGATGTTTTCCTTTTCAATAATGGCGGTATAACTTCGTAAGCGATCCGGCTGATGAACGATCGCCGGATCCTTCAACACCTCGGTAGACACAGCGATGGTTGATATGGGCGTCTTAAACTCATGGGTCATGTTATTGATAAAATCCTTCTGAATTTCAGAGAGCCGCTTTTGTTTCAGAATAACAAAAAGAGTGTAGGAAAAAAATACGATAACGAGTAAAAGTACAATGGAAGAGAAAGACCAGATTCCCATTTGATTAATGATATGGGCTTCGCGGTTCGGAAACTGAACGCCAAAGTGATAGCCCTGATTGGCCCATTGTGGAAGGTGCTTACTGGTGCTTATTTTATTTTTGGCAGATTGTAACGGCACATAATCTCCATAGAGCATACGTTGGCTCGAACAATCATAAATGCCATATTCAAAATCAACTACAATATTTCTTTTTTCAAATTCAATTCGTATAAGGTATTCCAATAATCCGGCGTCAATTTCATTATTCACCATAACAATAAAATAATTGGTGGATACCTGTTTTACAGGATTGACTGCAGGGGATGGCGTTTTGTTGATTTCGAAGATTTGTTGCGCCACGTTGTATAATGCCGTGCTTACCGTACGTTCAAACTCCGCTTCTTTCAGGTCGAATGCCCTTCGTACCCAATAAAGTTGTGTTATGGTAATACCTACAATACAGAGGGCGGCGAGCAATACAACTAATCGGATAGTGGAATTTTTCACAATGTAAATGTACAATAATTGAAGAATGTGTTAAGTCTGATTAACAAGTTGTTAACATTTTTTACAATCTCATTAACAACGCCCGGTGCCTATAATCCCCACCTTTGTTTTGTTATTATTATTCACTAAACCAAAACAATTATGAAAAAGATCATTTTCGCGCTTGGACTCTTGGTCTGTATCGCAACAATTACCCAGTTGGTTGCAAAACCCGGGTTGCCATCATTTAAAGCCGGGTTCACATGGGCACGCACCACCTTCGATTTTGGAGAAATTAAACAAAACGTTCCTGTTACCCACGAATTCACTTTTACCAACAATGGTAACGAACCGCTTGTAGTTGCCTCCGTACAGGCATCTTGCGGATGTACCATAACGGACTATTCAAAAGATCCCATTGCTCCTGGTAATGCAGGATTTGTAAAAGCGACTTATAATGCCGCGAAGCTCGGTGTTTTTTCAAAAACCGTAACTGTTCAGGCAAACACGCCTGAAGGTGCTGTGCAACTTTCAATCAAGGGTGTAGTAGTGGAATAATGTTCCAGCAATGTCAAAGAATAGCACAACACCACATTCGGTGTTGTGCTTTTTTATGAATGAAAATATGACAATTGCACTCCGGTGGTTTTCGCCATTTTAGGAAATATTTCATCGAAAACGTTTACGAAAATAAAATTTGTAATTCCGCTGGGTATACGCCACGTGCATTGACTATTTGATAACTTTGTTAGTTTTCAAATTACAATCGAATGCCGAGTCAATTTAATGAGACTGTTTCCACACGTTATCACATGTATAACAGTCTTTTTCTGAATCTTCCTTATACCGGAATTTATCGTACTGGAACACTGTTGCCCCTCCTGCAGCAATTATGCGAGAAAGGTTTTGAAAAAGGAAAAGATCCAAGCGCGATCATTAAGAAATTTTTTACCGACTTCACACCGCAGGCCAATGCCGAAGAGCAATTCAACCTGCTTTTTGGTTTTATTCAATATGCGGAACGTCAGGTGGTGCTGTTCGATAGCATAGAAGATGCTGCATTTGATGAGATCAACGACGTCAACGGAGCAGGTACTGTTAGCGCTTTGTTAATGCGTGCAAAGTCAGAAGGCGTTGAGGAGGAGTTGAAGAAAAAGCTGGAAGACTTTAGTGTTCGTATTGTCCTTACGGCTCACCCCACGCAATTTTATCCCGGTAACGTCCTGGCGATTATCAACGATCTTGAACAAGCTATCCGTACCAATAAGATCGAACACATTAATCTTTTGCTTCGTCAGCTTGGTAAAACGCCGTTTTTTAACAAGTCAAAACCGTCACCTTTTGAAGAAGCAGCAAGTCTCTGCTGGTTTCTTGAAAACGTATTTTATCATGCTATTCCCGAAATCATCATCAAGCTGATGAAAGGTCTCGATATTAAGCTGGAGGATTGGAAAAATTACGACCTGATCAAAATTGGATTCTGGCCCGGTGGAGATCGTGACGGCAATCCGTTTGTTACGCATGAGATTACTTTACAGGTAGCGCATCGCCTGCAGGAAGGATTACTACGATCGTATCACCGTGATCTTCGCTTTTTGAAAAGAAGACTTACATTCAAAGGCGTAGACCACATTATTACAAGGGCAGAACGGAAAATTTATCCCATTGCTTATGGTGGTGGCCATGGTGAAAAATACGAGCAACCGGATGAGTTACTCATCGACCTGCTTGAAGCACGGGAAGTGTTGATCAACCGCCATAAAGGGCTTTTTCTGAATCTCCTTGATGAGTTTATTCTCAAGGTGAAAATTTTTGGTTTTTATTTTGCAAGTATGGACATCCGACAGGATAGCCGTAAACATGCCTATGCATGGGAGTCGATCCTCGCCAAGCTTCAAAGCAAAAACAAAAAGTTGAGCAAGTTCGAAACCTTGTCGGAAGATGAAAAGATCGAGGTATTATTGGGACTTCAGTTTAAGCCGTCGTCACTGAAATTTGACGACGCATTTGTCAGCGAGTTGATTGAAAGTATAAATGTAATAGGTCAGATTCAGGAACAGAACGGCCCGGAAGCATGCCAGCGTTATGTCATCAGCAATTGCCAGTCCGCTTTAGATGTGATTCGGGTCTTTCAACTTGCAAAACTTATACTGGGTAAAAATGACCAGTTTAACCTGGATATTGTTCCGCTGTTTGAAACAATTGAAGACCTGAAGAATAGTGAGTCAATTATGGCTTCGCTTTATAGTATTCCGGCATATCGTGAACATTTGAAGCGCCGGGGAGGCAAACAATGTATCATGCTTGGGTTCTCTGATGGAACGAAAGACGGCGGTTATCTCCGCGCGAACTGGTCAATCTTTGGCGCTAAAGAAAACCTTACCCGGATTACCCGTGATAGCGGATTTACCGCAGTGTTCTTCGATGGTCGTGGAGGACCACCGGCACGTGGCGGAGGAAACACGCATGACTTTTACGCTTCGTTGGGCGAGACCATCGAAGATAAGGAAGTACAGATAACAGTGCAGGGCCAAACGATCAGTTCGAATTTTGGCAAGCATGTTTCATGTTTGTATAACCTAGAACAATTACTTTCTGCCGGTGTTGAAAATTCGACCTTTCGCACACGCAATGAATTAAGACCGGAAGAGAAAGCTTTATTGGATTCGCTTGCAGATGAAGGCCACAAAGCATATCTGGCCTTGAAGAAACATCCGCGGTTTGTTCCCTACCTTGAAAAGATCACGCCCCTTTCTTTCTTTGGCGATATCAACATCGGATCGCGACCTGTAAAACGAAATTCAGGAAGTTTGAAGTTTGAAGATTTACGTGCGATTCCATTTGTTGGATCGTGGGCTCAGATGAAACAAAATATTCCTGGTTTTTATGGTGTGGGGTCGGCGTTGCGTGAGTTGAAACGTCAGGGCAAAATGAAAGAGATCAAACATCTGTTCAAGAGTTCACTTTTCTTCCGCACATTGTTAAGCAACAGCATGATGTCATTGTCTAAATCATATTTTCCAGCGACAGCTTACCTTGGCAAGGATAAAGACTTTGGTGAATTCTGGAACATCATGCACGCAGAATATAAATTGTCGACCAGTATGATACTGGAGGTTTCCGGCTTTTCGGAACTTATGGAAAACACGCCGGTGAACCGCGACTCTGTGAAGCTGCGTGAGCGTATAGTGTTACCGTTGATCACAATTCAGCAGTTCGCGTTACATCAATTACGAAACCTAGATGCAAAAAATAAAGAACATGAAAAACACTATCGCAAGCTTGTTGTGCGCTGTATGTTTGGTATCATCAACGCCGCGCGTAACTCTGCATAACGCATGTGTGTAGTACTCGAGAACCACGCGTTAAAAGTCAGCATCCATAAAAAAGGCGCTGAGCTTTTTAGTGTGTTCAATAAAAAAACCGGATTAGAATATATGTGGTCCGGCGATCCGGCTTTCTGGAGTAAAACCTCCCCGGTGTTGTTTCCCATTGTAGGTGCGTTAAAGGACGGATCCTATTCTTTTAATGACAAAAGTTACACGCTGTCACGGCATGGATTTGCACGGGACCGTATTTTTGAGCTGGAATCAAAAACGATTGATACAGCGACATTCTTGCTGGAGAGTAGTCTCGAAACACTGGTCCTTTATCCGTTCTCATTTTCACTTCGAATCGTTTACCAGATCAATGATTATACCGTCACTGTGACTTATGAAGTGGTCAACGAAGGATCAATGCCCATGTATTTTTCCCTCGGTGCTCATCCGGCTTTCAAAATTCCGCTTACGGAAGGAACAATTTATGAAGATTACTTCCTTGAATTTAATTCAACAGAGTCAGCACAGTGCTGGAAGCTTTCCCCGGAAGGTTTAATGATGAATGAATCTTATTCGTTGCTGCATAATACAACGAGGCTTGCCTTAAAGAAGGAAATGTTCCACCATGATGCCCTGGTGTTCAAGAACATGAAGTCAGATTGTATCTCCATGAAATCATCAAAGCATAACCATGGCGTTGATTTTTTCTTTGCAGGGTTCCCCTATTTTGCCTTATGGGCGGCAAAGAATGCTGATTTTATTTGCCTCGAACCCTGGTGTGGTATTGCAGACGCGGTGCATCACGATAAGCAGCTGGTGAACAAGGAGGGGATGCAAAAGATTTCACGTGGTCAGAAATGGTCCAGAAACTGGAGCATCAAATCCTATTAGTGCGCAATTGCAATGACAATCACAACCCTCCTCATCCATTGTGCTGATCAGCCTGGGCTCATCTTCAAAATTACAGGTGTTATCGTTAATCATAATCTCAACATTGTAAGCAATGATGAGTTTGTGGAAAAGACCTTCAATCATTTTTTCATGCGAACAGAGTTTGCCGGTGAATTTAATCAGCAACAATTTTTGCATGAGCTTCAATCGGTGTTGCCTGAATCAGCAACAATAAAATTAAGTGTTCAGGAGAAACGTGATATTTGCATCCTGGTAACGCGTGAGCACCATTGCTTAAGTGACCTGTTGATTCGTCATGCGTTTGGTGAATTACAGGCTAACATCAAATGTGTAATCAGCAATTATCAGAACCTGGAAGACCTGACACAAAAATTTTCCATCCCGTTTCATTTCATAAGTCATGAAGGAAAATCACGTGAACAACATGAAGATGAGATAATCACAACGCTGCAGACATATACACCTGATTTTTTGGTGTTGGCTAAATACATGCGGATTCTTTCACCTGCATTCATCCGGCATTATAATAATCGAATCGTTAATATTCACCATTCTTTTTTACCAGCTTTTGCCGGTGCTAATCCTTATAACCAAGCCTACGAACGTGGCGTAAAAATCATTGGTGCCACCGCACATTTTGTAAACGACCAATTGGATGAAGGGCCGATCATTGCACAAAGTGTTATACCGGTAGCGCATTCTCACAGTGCAAAAGAAATGGCCCTGGCCGGTCACGATGTGGAAAAGATCGTGCTTGCGCGTTCACTCAAACTTGTATTGAGTGACAGGGTATTTGTCTATCGAAACAAAACCATCATCTTCGGTTAACGCCCCATTGCAAAATTGATTGTATAGCAACGCAAGATAGGCAAACAGATAAGTAACCTTAACCTCCAGTTTAACTCCTTGCATCGAATAATTTTTACGACGACGGGCTAACTGCCATTATAATGTTATTTCATAGATTGCCATTAAATCGTAGCCATGCACAAAGCATTCGCAATTTTCGTTTTAGTGATTTTTTGTTTCCCGACATCGGCACAACAAATAGAATCCTTTTTTGAAGCTGATCATCCCTTAATTGAATACACAGGTAGGATTGATTTTACAAATCCGAAACAACCCAGATTCTGGCAGCCCGGCGTTTACATTCAGGCGAAATTCAAAGGTAGCCGTTGTGAGATTATCATAAACGACCAGGTGCTTTGGGGCAATTCGCATAATTATATTTCCGTGGTTGTCGATGGAACAGTGAAACGCATCCAAACCAGAGGTCAAACGAATACCATTCTTGCAGCAGAAGGTTTGGCGGATGGGGAGCACACCTTGACCATTTGTAAGAGCACTGAATCCAATATTGGCTACCTGGAATTTATTGGCATAAAATGTGAAAAATTATTGGCAGTTAAAAAGCCACAACGAAAACTCGAATTCATTGGCAATTCTATTACCTGTGGCACGGGAAGTGACCTTTCAGTAATTCCGTGTGATGCAGGTCAATGGTACGATCAGCACAACGCCTATGAAAGTTATGGTCCAACAGTAGCGCGTGCGTTAGATGCCGAGTGGCACCTGAGCGCAGTTTCCGGAATAGGCTTGATTCACAGTTGTTGTAATATGAAGGTAACGATGCCCCAGGTATTTGATAAGGTAAATCAAAGTGATGACACCATTGCGTGGGATTTTAATAAATATCAGCCTGACGCAGTAACCATTGCACTTGGTCAGAATGATGGCGCCCAGGATTCCGTAACGTTTTCTTCTGCATATGTTCAATTTATCCGATCGATCCGTAGTCACTATCCCAAAGCCCATATTGTTGTACTTACCAGTCCGATGGCCGATGAGAAACTGAAAGCCCTTCTTAAAAATTATCTTTCGGGAATCGTAAAGCATGTTCAGGATGCAGGTGACAAACGGGTAAGTAAATTTTTCTTTTCCCGTAGTTATAACAGTGGATGTGGCGGTCATCCAGATTTACAGGAACATCAGTTGATTGCGAAAGAGTTGACGACATACCTGAAGAATACTTTAAAATGGTAGTACACTTACGTTAGAGCTTATGGGGCGAATTATGGCAGTTGATTATGGTAAAAAAAGAACTGGGTTGGCAGTAACTGATACCTTGCGGATCATTGCTACGCCGTTGGATACGGTTTTAACAAATGATCTGATCCCGTACTTACAGGCCTACGTCCTTCGTGAGACCGTTGATGAATTTGTAGTGGGTATGCCGAAAACCTTGCTGAATGAAGACTCTGAAATGGCTCCACTGGTGCGGGCGTTTGTGGAAGAATTAAAAAAAATATTCCCGGCAAAACCAATCCACCTTGCCGACGAACGATTTACGAGCAGGATGGCGATGCAGGCCATGATCGCTGGCGGGATGAAAAAAAAAGATCGCCGCGATAAAGCCAATGTAGATAAGATAAGTGCTGCCATTATCCTCCAGTCGTTCTTAGAAGCAAGGCGTTAATTTTACCCCGGCCTTTGCCACGTTGAAATCCCGGTTTCTAAAATTCTAATTCTCTTTTACCTTTGTATTATGATCTATCCCATTATAATGTATGGCGACCCGGTGCTTCGCCAACGTGCAAAAGATATCGCGCCTGGAACAGATATAAAACAGCTGATTGATGACATGTTTGAAACAATGCATGGAGCAAGCGGCATCGGCTTGGCGGCTCCGCAGATCGGCAAGAGCATACGGCTTTTTATTGTTGATGGAACGATGCTTGAAGATGAGGAAGATATGGAAGATTTCAAAAAAGTCTTCCTTAACCCGCAATTGATTGAAGAAATTGGAACACCGTGGGAATTCGAGGAAGGGTGTCTAAGCATACCGAACATTAGAGAAAAAGTTTCCCGTAAGGAAAAACTCAAGATCCGATATTATAATGAGAACTGGGAACTTAAAGAAGATGAATACGATGGTATGCGGGCCCGTATCATTCAGCATGAATACGACCACATTGAGGGCAAGATGTTTGTTGACTACCTAACGCCATTGAAGAAACGTTTATTAAAGGGCAAACTTGCAGACATTTCCAAAGGAAAAGTAGACACAGAATATAGAATCCTAGCTCCACTAAAAAAGTAAGTCACCTCAATCTAACGGAACATTTTCTTTATGATTGAGATCAAATCGCGTCTCCCCGATGTCGGGACTACCATCTTTACCGTCATGTCGAAGCTGGCGCAGGATTACAACGCGATCAACCTTTCCCAGGGATTCCCGGATTTTGAAATTGATCCACAACTGGTGGAACTGGTGCATAAGTACATGTTGGCAGGTCATCATCAGTATGCGCCAATGCCCGGTGTATTTTCGCTTCGCAAGGCCATAGCAGAAATCGTGTCAAAAACGTATAACCATACCGTTGATCCGGAAGACGAAATTACAATTACAGCAGGCGCTACAGAGGCTATTTACGCGGCAATCGCAGCTTTTATAAGCCCGGGTGACGAAGTGATTCTCTTTGATCCGTCTTATGATTCTTATGATCCGGCAATTCGTCTGAACGGTGGTGTTCCGGTGCATATCAACCTGAAGTTCCCTGGCTATACACCGGACTGGGCAGCGGTTCGGTCGAAGATTACATCGCGTACAAAAATGATTATGATCAATACCCCACACAATCCCTGTGGCGTGGTATTGAAAGCCGAAGATATGCTGGAGCTGCAGTCCATCGCATTGGAAAACAAGTTAATTGTATTAAGCGACGAGGTTTATGAACGCATCGTCTTCGATGAGCAGACACATCAAAGCGTTTTACGATATCCTGATCTGGCTGCACAAAGCATCGCCTTGTTTTCATTCGGGAAAACATTTCATGCTACAGGGTGGAAGGTAGGATATACCGTAAGTCCGGCTTACTTACAACATGAAATCCGGAAGGCACATCAATACATTACTTTCAGCGTGAATACATCGGTACAACTTGCCCTGGCTGAATATCTCACGGATTCAACACGCTACGAAGAACTGGGAAAATTCTATCAGCATAAACGCGATTTTTTCCTGGAACATCTTAAAGGTTCATCACTGGAACCACTTCACACCGACGGATCGTATTTTCAGTTGTGTTCTTATCAACACTTTCATCATGGACGCGATGTTGATATGGCGAAAGAATTAACGCAACGATTGGGCGTTGCTTCTATTCCGGTATCGGTGTTTTATCAGGATAAAACTGACAATCATTTATTGCGATTTTGTTTTGCGAAAAAAGAAGAAACCTTGTTCAAGGCATGTGAAATTCTTCGGAAGCTTTGAATATCGTTTCAAACCAGTATTTAAATCGCCGCCCAAAAAATATTATCTTCCGGAAGGCATGTGTGAGCTTCATTTGCGCCTTCCTGCCTTAATAACGTACCGATCTGCCGCTCTCGTTAAAAAAGGCTTCCCATTTACCCCTGCTTTTGTTTTCTTTGCGGTCCGAAATCATCCCCATTATGCAGGATTTAAAAATTACGATCATACAATCAGACCTCCATTGGGAAGACCCGGATGCCAATCTTTCAATGTTTGAAGAGAAAATATGGCGAATCAGCGGTTCTACAGATGTAATTGTACTCCCTGAAATGTTTACCACGGGTTTCACCATGGCCGCGTCAAAGCATGCGGAACACATGAACATGCGTACGTTTAAGTGGATGAAGCAGATGGCTGATCAAACCGGCGCACTTATATTGGGCAGTTACATCGTGAAAGTGCATGATCGTTATTACAACCGTTTATTGTGGATGGAACCCGGAGGAAATTTTAAGACCTACGATAAACGCCATCTTTTCCGTATGGCGAATGAACATAAAACATTTTCTGCCGGAGAAAGCTTGTTAATTTCCACTTGGAAGGGTTGGAAAATATGCCCGTTGGTTTGTTATGATCTCCGTTTTCCGGTATGGAGCCGCAACCGGTATGATAAAGTTACCGATAAGCTTTCGTATGACGTTGCTGTTTACGTAGCAAATTGGCCCACCGCTAGAATTGAAGCATGGGATACATTACTACGCGCCCGCGCTATTGAAAACCTGAGTTATGTTGTAGGTGTGAATCGTATTGGCCAGGATGGCAGTGGCGTAGAACACAATGGTCATTCCTCTATCATTAGTCCTAAAGGCGAACCGATTTTTACCAATGAAGGAGCAGAGACAATTCATACGGTTGAGTTAAGCACCAATGCTTTAGAAGCATTCCGAGACCGCTTTCCATCACACTTCGATGCCGATGATTTTACCATCGAGTTTGAAGAATATGAAGAGACCGATTTTTAGTAGTTCAAAGTTCATGGTTCAAAGTTGAAGGATTCGGGGTATATTGATTGAATCATTTAAAATTTGAAGTTCATGTTTGAGGTTGGTGTTCGAAAATTGATTCGATCTTATTCTTCAAAATTGGTTTTCGGCTTTGCGTAACTCAGCGGCTTTGCACCTTTGCGGTTAAGAAACTCGCGGCTTTTCCTACTTACCTCCTTGTGTTGAAATACTTTTCTTCTGGCATTCCATCTTACCATCAATTTTTTACTTTTGCACCTTTTAAAACTTGAACCATGTCAAAACGCAAGATCTCACGTGCCCTCATCTCTGTTTATTACAAAGACAACCTTGAACCGATCATTCACCTGTTGGCTAAAAATGGTGTTGAGTTTGTTTCTACCGGAGGCACCCAGGATTTTATTGAAAAGCTCGGTTATAAAGTAACGCCTGTGGAGGAGCTCACCGGCTATCCTTCCATTTTTGGTGGCCGCGTAAAGACTTTGCATCCTGCCGTTTTCGGTGGCATCCTTTACCGCAGGGAAGATGGTAGTGATGTGCGACAGGCAAAAGAATTTAAAATTTCTCCGCTTGATCTGGTCATCGTAGATCTTTATCCCTTTGAAGAAACAGTAGCAAAAGGAGGAGCCGAAGAAGACATCATTGAGAAAATTGATATCGGCGGAATTTCTTTGATCCGTGGTGCTGCTAAAAACTTCAATGATGTACTGGTCATTTCTTCCAGAAATCAGTACCATGAACTTCAAACATTGCTGGAAACTAAAGGGGGTGAAACTGATCTCCAGGACAGGAAAAAATTTGCAGCCCTTGCCTTTGACACAAGTTCGCATTATGATACAGCAATCTTCAATTACTTCAACAATGAATTCCAGTTCCCACGCTTCAAACAAAGTGTAGAAAAGGGTCGCGTACTTCGCTATGGTGAGAACCCACATCAAAAAGGAACGTTCTATGGCGACTTTGATGGATTGTTCCAGCAATTGAATGGAAAAGAACTTTCTTATAACAACCTTGTTGATGTTGATGCTGCTGTTAACCTGGTAAAGGAGTTTGATGAGGAAACAGCCTTTGTTATCATTAAGCACACCAATGCATGTGGAGTTGCAACGGCATCTTCGGTAAAGGAAGCTTATCTGAAAGCATTTCAGGCGGACACAATATCAGCCTTCGGCGGTGTTCTCGCTACGAATAGAACCGTTGATGAAGCTGCGGCTGAAGAGATCAACAAATTATTTTTTGAAATTTTGATAGCACCGGCTTACGATGAAAAAGCCCTGGAATTGTTACGATCAAAAAAGAACCGCATGATTCTCTTACAGAAAAAACAACTCACAGAAACCCGCCAGTTTAAAAGCATATTAAATGGTGTTATTGAACAAGATCTCGATCTTAAAACGGATTCTCGCGATGACTTGAAAGTAATGACACAACGCGCTCCTGCCAAAGCAGAAGTTGATGCACTTCTTTTTGCCAGCAAAGTTTGTAAGCACACCAAGTCCAATACGATCATCCTTGCTGTTGACGGACAGTTGCTGGCTAGCGGAGTTGGGCAAACCTCACGTGTGGATGCATTAAAGCAAGCCATTGAAAAAGCCACTGCTTTTGGATTTACCTTACAAGGCGCTGTAATGGCGTCCGATGCCTTCTTTCCCTTTCCTGATTGTGTTGAAATTGCGGATCAACATGGCATTAAAGCTGTTATTCAACCCGGAGGATCGGTGAAAGATCAGGAGTCAATTAACTTCTGTGATAACCATGGGATGGCAATGGTGTTCACCGGTGTTCGGCATTTTAAGCATTAGATGTTAGGGAGTCCAATTGCAACTCCTACCACATATCGCGTACTTCATTCCTTTAACCCTACTTCGTACCTCTTATCGTACTTCGTAGCTCTTACCTCGTACTTTCTAAGGTATGGTGGTTGGTGTATCGCTTCCTTTTATTGTAAAATGTTACATCGCGACATTGATCGGCCGGCTCGTTAGAAACTTTCCATGTGTTAAAAAACTTACATTTTTCATTATTTTGGTAAATTAAATGCAATTTTGCCGGAGTAAAATCTCCCGGACCATAGCTTAATTTAAAAACCCTTTAGGTATAACACCACATGGCATTTTTTGACTTCTTTACCAGCGACATTGCAATTGACCTTGGTACTGCTAACACCCTGATTATTTACAAAGACAAAATCGTTGTTGATGAACCCTCCATCATTGCGATTGACAAACTTCACAACAAAGTGCTGGCTATTGGAAGGGAAGCCATGCAAATGCATGAGAAGACGCACGAGCACATCAAAACAATTCGACCGTTAAAAGAAGGCGTGATCGCTGACTTCCAGGCGGCGGAGATGATGATTCGTGGTCTGATCAAAATGATCGACACCGGGAAGCGGTTGTTTCCGCCATCATACCGTATGGTGATTTGTATCCCTTCCGGGATCACAGAAGTAGAAAAACGTGCTGTTCGCGATTCGGCTGAACATGCAGGCGCAAAAGAAGTATACATGGTTTATGAACCGATCGCAGCGGCTATTGGAACCGGCATTGACATCGATCAGCCCATCGGTAACATGATCGTTGATATCGGAGGTGGAACTACCGACATTGCTGTAATAGCGTTGTCTGGTATTGTATGTGATCAGTCAATTCGTGTTGCCGGCGATACATTCAATCGCGACATTCTGGATTACATGCGTCGCCAACATAACCTGCTGATCGGCGAGCGCTCTGCCGAAAAAGTAAAAATTGAAGTTGGTTCTGCACTTACCGAGTTGGATGAAGGACCTGAAGACTATGAAATCCGCGGCCGCGATCTCATGACCGGTATACCAAAGACCATCAAGATCTCTTACTCTGAGGTAGCTTTTGCACTTGATAAATCGGTTTCCAAATTGGAAGAAGCAGTGCTAAAAGCCCTTGAAACTTCTCCTCCCGAATTATCGGCAGATATTTACGAACGCGGCATTTACCTGACCGGTGGTGGTGCGCTGCTACGCGGCCTTGACAAACGACTTGCCTTAAAAACAAAACTTCCCATACACGTTGCGGACGATCCATTGCGTGCGGTTGTAAGGGGCACGGGCCAGACGCTTAAAAATCTTGATAACTTCCGCGCTGTCCTCATGACATAATACGCATGGAGCGGTTATTTTTATTTATCTATCAGTATCGGGCCTTCTTTACATTTGTGGTGTTGGAAGTGGTGTGCTTCTGGTTGATTGTACAAAATAATCAGTACCAGGGTGCCAAATTTTTTAACTCATCCAATACGGTGGTGGCTTCCCTGAATAATTTTTCACAAAGCATTCGCGATTACTTCCTGTTAAGTGAAGTGAACAGTACGCTTGCCAATGAAAATGCAGAACTTCGTCGCCGGGTTGAGAAACAAAAGCAAGAATTAGAAAGCCTTCACCCGGTAGAACTGACGGATACTGTTCTCACAAGCCGGTTTGAATTTGTCAGTGCAAAAGTAGTAAACAACCAGGTGGATAGGTTTAAGAATTTTATCACAATTAATAAAGGCGAGGATGCCGGTATTGAAGCAGGTATGGCAGTGATGAGCCCGCTGGGTGTAGTAGGAAAAGTTAAAGCGGTTTCGAAACATTATTCGGTAGTGACATCAATACTGCACATTGACTATATGGTTTCGGCTGTGCTTAAGCGAACAGGTCATTTTGGGACAGTTCAATGGGCTGGCCGCGATCCGGATTTTGTCAAGCTGAAATTTATTCCACGTCACGTAAAACCCGAGATCGGTGACTCCGTGGTTACTTCAGGTTACAACGCTGTCTTCCCGGATGAAGTGATGATCGGAACCATTTCACATATCGAATTAAGTCCTGAGGAGCTCACCTATAATATAACGGTATCCCTGTCGCAGGATTTCAGAAAGCTGGCGTATGTTTCTGTTGTGAAGAGTAGGCTTAAAACTGAACAGGATTTGTTGGAAAAAACGGTGGAGGAAATGGAGTGATGAACAGGATCAGCATTCAACAAATCATCCTTTTTTTTGTGTACCTGCTGTACCAGGTGTTGATTCTTCAGAACGTCGTGCTGTTTCATACCGCGTTTTGTTTCCTTTATGTGTTGTATCTATTGCTGTTACCAGTAGAAACAAATCCACTCTTACTAATGGTAATAGGCTTTTTGCTTGGATTTGCAGTCGATATGTTTTACCAAAGTCTGGGACTGCACGCTTTTTCTTGTGTGTTGATGATGTACCTGAGAAATTACTGGCTAAATTCACTTACACCACAGGGCGGCTATGATGCAACTTCTGTACCGTCGCTAAGCATGAATGGATTGCAATGGTTTATCGTTTATGCTATGCCCCTGATATTTGTTCATCATGCTACATTGTTTTTTATGGAAGCAGGTGGCTTTGGTATGTTCTGGTTTACCTTGTGGAAAATTTTTACAAGCACACTATTTACAACAGTTGTAATTTTAATCGCACAATTTTTATTTCCAGGTCGCAGGCGTTGATGAACTTTGTTCGACTTGATTTGTTCTTATCATCACATCACATCACACCCACACAAATTCCCAATAACCTAATCACAACACAACGTTCATGATGAACGAAGGCAGAAGAGAGATAATTCAAATAGTATTTGTATTGATCGGGCTGATATTCCTGATCAAGTTATTCTCTATTCAGGTCCTGGAGGGAACATACAAAGATTTAGCTGCAGTAAACGCAATTCGTAAGGTGCCTCAGCCTCCCGTACGTGGTCTGATTCGCGACCGGAATGGAAAGCTCATCGTTTATAATAGTCCCGAGTTTGATTTAATGATTATCCTGAAAGAAGTGAAGCATTTCGATAGTGCACGCTTCTGCCACGTTTTCGGCATTGATCAACAGAAACTTCGCGAACATTTTAAGAATCTGCGTACGGAGATCCGAAACAGAAAAGCATCCGAGCTGCAGCCCTATGCTTTTATGCGACAACTTTCTACGCTGGACCTGGCCAGAATTCAAGATAACATCGATGAGTTCCCTGGGTTTTATATTCAGGATGGTTCAACCCGTGCTTATGCAAGCAAAGCTGGTGCAAACGCGCTGGGTTATGTGAGTGAGATCTCGAAGCAACAATTGGATCGTGATAAAAATAATATTTACAACGCAGGTGAATACATTGGTAAGAGTGGAATTGAAGCGTACTACGAACAGTACCTTCGCGGAAAGCGTGGCGTAAAATATTTGCTGAGAAACAAGGATGGTGTAATCATCGGTCCCTATGAAAATAAACGGTATGATACACTCGCGTATCCCGGACAGGATCTTGTTACTACGCTTGATCTGAATCTTCAGGAATATGGCGAATACCTGATGGAGGGAAAAGCAGGAAGTATCATTGCCATCGAACCGGCAACGGGAGAAATCCTTTCCATGATCTCGGGTCCATCGTATGATCCACTGTTGTTGACGGGAAAAAATTATAGCTCTAACTATGCGTTAATCAGCAACGACACGAATAAACCGTTATTCAACAGGCCGCTGATGGCACAATACAGACCTGGTTCCATTTTTAAAGTGGCACAGGCGATGGTGGCTTTACAGGAAGGCGTTATTACTCCTGAAACCAGAATACGCTGCGATAGATCCATCATTGGCTGTCACGGGCCACATACCAACGAAGACCTGCGCGGTGCTATCACCAACTCCTGCAACCCGTACTTTCACAACGTATTGCGCAGAATGTTGAACAAAGGTATATCCAATAGTCCTTTTGATGATACACGCATTGGCCTTGAAGAATGGAATAAACACATTCGAAGTTTTGGTTTTGGAAAACCATTGGGAATAGATCTGCCCAGCGAAAAGGGAGGCTTAGTACCAAACTCCGCATATTATGATCGTGCCTATGGCGGGAGACCCTGGAAGTTTTCAAATATTTATTCGATCTCCATTGGCGAAGGCGAAAACCTAGTGGTGCCCCTGCAGATGGCAAACTTTGCAGCCTGTGTGGCAAATAAAGGATTTTATTTCACGCCGCATTTGGTTAAATCCATTGGTGATTCCGGCAAACCGCTGCCTCAGTTTTTGGAAAAACATTATACAACAATAGACCCACAATACTTTGATGTTGCTGCCGATGCCATGGAAGAGGTGATACGCTCCGGTACAGGCCAGTTTCGCGCCAGTCTGAAAGACATTGTTGTATGCGGAAAAACCGGAACCGTACAAAATGAACCGCGTCCGGATCACTCGGTATTTATTGCCTTTGCACCTAAGGAAAACCCAAAGATCGCAGTGGCAGTGTATGTAGAATATGGTGGTCAGGGTGCACGTGCTGCTGCTTCCATTGCAAGTTTAATGATTGAAAAATATTTACTTGGCGCAACGCAACGGCCACAGATTGAAGCTTACGTTCTAAAAGGAGAGTTTTTATAAGATGATACGGCGGGAAGAGATATTGACACATAAAGTTGATTGGGTCACCGTACTCATCTACTGCCTTATGATTTTCTGGGGATGGCTCAATATCTATTCTGCCACCTACGACGAGTCGCAGTCCATTTTTGACCTGAAATTAAATTCCGGACGACAACTGATGTTCATTGTAACATCGTCTGTTCTTATCCTGGCGATTCTCATTATAGACATGCGCTTTTATGAAGCATTTGCCTATATCATTTATGGCGCGATTATGTTTCTGTTGTTGCTGGTTCCGTTCATCGGGAAGGAAGTTGGCGGAAACAGAGCCTGGTTAGGCATTGGTTCTTTTGGCGTTCAACCATCTGAGTTTGCAAAGTTTGCCACCGCGCTGGCTGTAGGAAAGTTTATCGGCTCTATCGGATTTCGAATCGATAATCTTCGTAACCAGGGGATACTGTTCGGCTTAATAGGGTTACCCATCCTACTGATCCTCATGCAAAAGGACTACGGTACAGCGATGGTGTTTACTGTTTTTATCCTGGTATTTTACCGCGAAGGAATGTCTCCGTTTCTCATCCTGGTTGGTCTGGGTGTTGCCATTATTTTTATTCTCACACTCTTAGTAGAAAATAACTGGATCCTGTACGGACTTATTGGTGTGGCATGGCTCGCACTAATGTGGTTTAGTCGCCGGAAAAAAATAAAACGCATGATCATTATAACGGCCGGGGCACTGGTTCTTGCCGGTACAATCGTCAGCGTAGAATTTATTTTTAACAACCTGCTGGAAGAACACCATCAAAAGCGGGTTATGGTTTTATTAAATCCAGACCTGGATCAGTTGGGTGCGGGATACCACGTCTACCAATCGAAGGTAGCCATTGGTAGTGGTGGTTTTACAGGAAAAGGATTTCTGGAAGGCACGCAAACGAAACTGAAATTTGTTCCTGAACAGTATACAGATTTTATTTTCTGCACGATAGGGGAAGAGCACGGTTGGATTGGTAGCCTTATTATGATCTCCCTATTCATGGCGTTGCTCCTGCGCGTTATATTTTTGGCGGAACGACAAAAGAATCGTTTTGCGCGGGTGTATGGATATGCTGTGGCGTGTATATTCTTTTTTCACTTTGCCACCAACATCGCCATGACGATTGGTCTTTTTCCAGTGATCGGTATTCCGTTACCGTTCTTTAGTTATGGTGGTTCTTCTTTATGGAGTTTTACCGTACTCCTTTTCATCCTCCTAAAACTGGATGCGCACCGCATGCAGGTTCTGCAAAGAGTTTAATCTTATTTTCGAATAAGTTAATTATCTAAGCCTCTGAATATAGCATCGCAGGCCGACGTCCACCTTGGAGAATATTAAATAAAACGCTTTTCCACCAGTTCCATAAATTCGTGAAATTCTTCACTCTCGCGGTCCCAGGTCGACGCATGCTCTTCTTCAATGTAGCGAATGGCGGCCTGCAAGGTATCAAACTGGTCTAGTCGTTCTACAGCGCGGTTGAATAATTCAAAGTCTCCATGGAAAAGCACTTTCGTGAACATGAATTTCTGATTAATTGTAAGACTCTCACGAATGCTCTTAATACGTTGGAAATTCTCAGCGAGCGTTGCCCTGGGTTCTCGCGTGTGTATTTCATTGATGTTTGGAACACCTGAAACAGCACCTGTTACTTTAGGTTTATTTACCCTGGGCACTTCCGGAGGTTTTACTTCCATTGGCGTAACTGTCGGCGGCGGCACCACTTCTTTACTCTCCGTGATGAAGAATCGATTCGGATCCAGTGTTTCTACAGAAGAAAATTTTTCAACATATTGTTCGATGTCTTCAGGCGTAAAGTTCACCTCTTCCAGAATCTGATCGAGTATCGCAAAGGCCTCGTTTCCATTCATTGTTGTCAGATTCTTTTCCTCCAATCGTTGCAACATTTTTTCCAGGGGTGCTTTATTTACCTTCAGGTACTTAATGTCTTCACGAAATGATACAATATCCAGTTTGCTATTGTTTCCCGTAATCAACATCGAAAAAAAGTCGTAGGGATTAAATATGGCAAGTAGCGATTGGCTTACGGCTTTTTTCAACAATGGAATGAAATCCGTTTTGCCGATAGAAATGTTTTTGGAAAGAAGATTCATAAGGTTTTCCATCGCCTCCTTCACTTCCTCATTTTCAAAATCAAAATAAGGACTGCGGAGTTTCTGGTTTTCGTCTTTCCAGGAACGGAACAATTCCTTGATGATGAAGAGGTTTACCTGTTGTACATTACACAATGTGAGTATTTCAGGTCCTGTGATCTTGTCCTTCTTCGAAAAAAATCCGTTAAGCACTTTCTCAGCATACCGATCCCCGTAACGGGAAATGGCTTCGAGACTGATCTTTTCATCCATGCAGAATCCGGTTTATAGTTTACTTACTGGCTATAAAGTTAATGGTAATTCAATAATGTGCCTATGTTTAAACCGGGTATAAATACCGCTGAAAGATTGCCCGTTTTGATCTATTCCGGCGGTTAGCCGCTGTTGCATCAGCGCATTTGACGTCAGTTTGTAATTCTTTTCGTCAGAAACTTCAAAATCATGGTTCAAAATTGTCGCTTAGGTTCGATTGTTTCGAAAACTCATATCTATTCAAGACAGTCCGAAATTTAAATACACCAAAAACACTTCGTTAGGAAATCGAATGGACTCAAAGCTCGAGACTCGCAGCTATTCGAAAGTCCGTAAATTATCAAAAACAAAATCTAAAGTCTATCTTTAAAGTCTATGTTTATTGAACCAAACCTGCGACCAAAGCACGAATATGACCATACTGGTTGGATTGAAGTTATCTCAGGGTGTATGTTCTCCGGCAAAACGGAGGAATTGATCAGGCGATTAAACCGGGCCATCATTGCAAGACAAAAAATTGAAATCTTCAAACCGGTGTTGGATAAACGTTATCATCATGAAAATATCGTTTCGCACAATGAAACATCGATTCGTTCGACGGCCGTAAATTTTGCGCACGACATCATTTTACTCGCTGGAAACTGCGATGTAGTGGGCATAGATGAAGCACAATTTTTTGATTCTGCTATTGTAGAGGTTTGTAATACATTGGCCAACCAGGGAAAACGCGTTATCGTTGCAGGACTCGATATGGACTTTGAAGGTAAACCATTTGGACCAATGCCGTATCTTCTCGCTGTCGCTGAATACGTAACGAAAGTACATGCAATCTGTGCGCGAACGGGTGGTCTTGCTTCATTTTCTTATAGGCTTACAGGTGATGACCGACAAGTTATGTTGGGAGAAAAATCAGAGTATGAAGCACGAAGCCGAAAAGCATTTATGGATGGAATGAAAAAGCGATTGAAATGAAGCAGGCATTAAGGGTGGTCATTTTTTTGACGCTGGGATGCAACGCCGTCTATGGTCAAAACATTCCGATAGGATCGTGGCGTACGCACGTATCTTACAATTCCATTCGTTCGATCGCACTCGGAACGACGCATACCTATGCAGCCGGATACAACGGCGTATTAATAGTCGATCAGGAAGAAAAGTCAATAACTGCAATTTCGAAATTAAACGGTCTGCACGGCGATGAAATTACAAAGCTGGCCTACGATGAATCTTCTGAACAACTTTTAATTGCCTATGTGGATGGTAGTTTCGACGTTGTTAAGAATAACCGCATTCGTCGGTTTGATCCTTCGCTCACCACAGTGATCACCGGATCAAAAAAAATTAACGGAATTTCCATGCATGATGAATTCGCCTATCTCAATACCGACTACGGTGTATTGGTGTACGATCTTGTAAGGGAGGAGATCAAAGAGACTTGGCGTGACATAGGGGAGGGCGGTGAAACACTGAAAATATATCAGAGTGTTGTGCTTGGTGATACTATCTTTTTAGGTTCTGAAAGCGGCGTGATGGCGGGTAATATCAATGACAACCTGTTGGATTTTACGAAATGGAAAGGGTTTGACGACGAAGCAATTAGTGAACCAATTCAACACATGGCGATATTTAATGGGCATGTTTATATCGCTGTCGCGGATGATGGCGTGTACCGGTATGCGAATAACACCTGGACCAGGCAATCGTATCTGGAAAATCTCATGTATACCTCGTTACGTTCGTCCGAAGATCACCTGATCATTACTGCCCAGTCTAATATCTGGCTGGTCGATCCCGATGATCAACTCATCCATATCACCGATGATGTACTGGCGTCTCCTGCCGAAGCATTGGAAGATGCACAGGGAAATATTTGGATTGCCAATAATACGACGGGTATGCTAAAATATTCGGCAGGTAATTTTGAAGCTTATCTTTCGGATGGTCCGGCAACATCAAAAGCCCATAGACTTCGATACCACGATAACAAAATGTATCTCTTGCCAGGTGGTTACACCCCGTCATTTGACCCTGCGCTTATCCCTGGGGTTGTAAGCGTTTTTGAAAATGGAAAGTGGCAGGTTGCGCATGAAACGGTACCGGATATTACAGATATTGCATTCATGCCTTCGGGAATTAAACACTACAGCTCCTTCGGGTATGGTGTTATTGGTATAGATGCAGAAGGCAATGAAACGCGATACGACGAAACCAATAGCCCCCTCGTTAATAGCAATCCACCCGAGCGATTCGTAATGGTTTCCGCGCTGGCACAACCAGCCAATGATCTTTGGGTGGCGAACTATGGTGTGCCTGAGTCGTTGCACAAACTTTCTGCCGATGGCACCTGGGAATCTTTTCAATTTCCCATTGGTGCTAGTCAATATCCCACTGCATTAACGTTGGATTTGAATAATCGTATCTGGATGGTCCTTAATCCTGAATTCGGTGGTGGTATCATTGTATATGATCCGGAGGATGGAACACACCGTTACCTAACCAATCAGGATAATAACGGGGAATTGCCAAGTCGCGCTGTCTACGCAGTAACGACAGATCGCGACGGTTATGTCTGGGTGGGAACTGATCGTGGTGCTGCTTATTTCTTTGATTCATCCAGCGATGCGGTCCGTCCAATTATGGAGAATATTTATTTGCTCTTGGATGACCGGGTAACAGCCATTGCGGTTGATGGCGGAAATCGGAAATGGCTTGGCACACAACGCGGTGTATGGTTGGTGAACCCATTGGGTGAAGAAAGTTTTCTTCATTTTACAAGTGCGAATAGCCCGTTACCTTCCGACAACATCGTCGATATCGAAATAGATCCGACTACGGGTGAGGTGTTTTTTGTAACTGATAAGGGGATTGTTTCATATCGTAGCAATGCAACGGAAAGCAAGTCACATTTTAAGTCGGTAAAAATTTTTCCAAATCCGGTAAGGAGGAATTTTAGCGGCGAAGTTGGTATTTCCGGTTTAGCAACAGATGCTATTGTAAAGATCACCGATGTAAGTGGTAAACTGGTCTGGCAGGGCCAGGCAAATGGCGGGTCTGCATCATGGCATGCGCTGGACTACAACGGTAAGCGTGTATCAACGGGTGTATATCTTGTTTTCGCCGCCACGCAGGATGGACGAGAAAGCATGGTAGGCAAACTTGCTGTTGTTGATTGATCATCTTGTAATGTAAACGCTTGTGCTTCAGAAAACACGTGGCATTGTATTTCGATTTACCAGGTATGGTGATTCATCGATCATCGTCACCATCTTTACCGAGGTGTTCGGCTTACAAACCTATATCGTTAATGGCATACGCAGCAAAAACGCGAAGAGTAAGATAGCGTTGTACCAACCCCTGACGTTACTGGAACTCGTTGTTTACCATCGTGAGAGTGCAACGATCAAACGCATTAAGGAGGTAAAGTGTTTTCATCCTTACCAATTCATTCAACAGGATATCCGGAAGTCTACATTGGCGATGTTCATGATTGAGTTGATAAACAAAGCCGTGAAGGAAGAAAGTCATGCAAAAGAACTTTGTGAGTTTCTGATTACTTCATTCATTACGCTAGATACGATGACTTCGAATATTGAGAATTTCCATTTAGTATTTCTGCTTAAGTTAAGCCGCTTCCTCGGCATTGGTGTAGAAAATGTAAATGAAGTATTAGGAGGCCGGATTGCGGATGTACAGGTAGAGCAAGCGTTGTTACAATTAATTAAGTCAGAGTATAATCAGCAGGTTTCATTAACAAATGACCAGCGGCGAGAAATCCTGGGTTTGCTGGTCCAGTTTTATAATGATCACACGGTGATGCTGGGTGAAATGAAGTCCATTCAGGTATTGCGCGAGATTTTGACATAAAAAAATGCCGTGAAAATCTCCCACAGCATTTGTTATCAATTGTTCTATTGATTATCCAAGGCGCTTAGCCACTTCATCCCAATTTACTACACTCCACCAGTTTTGAATATACTCATTGCGTTTGTTCTGATATTTTAGATAATAGGCATGCTCCCAAACATCAAGCCCGAGCAATGGTGTACCTTTGAATTCGGCAACGTCCATCAAAGGGTTATCCTGATTTGGAGTCGAACCGATCTTTAATTTTCCATTATCTGAAACAAGCCAGGCCCAACCGGATCCAAAGCGTGTCATGCCGGCTTGCGTAAACTGTTCTTTAAATTTTTCGAACGATCCAAAAGTGCTTGTAATTGCTTCGCCGATCTTACCCGTAGGTGCGCCACCGGCATTCGGTTTCATGATTTGCCAGAAAAAATTATGATTCCATGCTCCTCCACCATTATTGCGCGCGTTGGATGAAAGTTTGGAAATGCGTTTAAAGAAATCTTTTTCATCTTTCACACTGATCTTTTCTGCGGCAATGGCATCGTTAATTTTTTTGACATACGAAGCGTGGTGTTTCGTATAATGGATCTCCATTGTCTTTTCATCAATATGTGGATCCAACGCATTGTATTGATAGGGTAATGGCAGCTGTTTAAATTCGAATGTCACCATGTTAGCGCCGTCTCGCGTAACATCAGCAGGCAGAGCTGCTTTCACGATAAGGGGTGAAGTAATACCGGCGATGAAAGTGGCTTTGAAACCGGTTTCTATAAATTTTCTCCTGGTTGTCTTCATGTATTTATAAGTTTAATGAATGGAAGTATACGCATTATCAACGGCATCGTGAAAAGAAATTTGACGAAGGGTTGTTCAGCCAGAATACTCCGGCTTGCAAGCAGTTAAATTTAATTAAAAATATTTAGCTTGCACTCAATCAAGCTTTCCTTTTATATGGATAAAATTCTCTATGAAGAAATTCCTTCTCTTGATCTGTCTGATTTTTACGGCACTAATGAAAATAAGAAAACAAAATTCGTAAACGAACTTGGACAAGCGTACGCGAATATTGGATTTGTTGCTGTTCGCAATCACTTCCTTTCTTCCGAAATGCAACAACGTCTTTATGACGCAATAAAAAAATTTTTTTCGCTCCCCGACTACGTTAAAAAGAAGTATGAAAATGAAACGCTGGCTGGTCAACGTGGATATACTGGCAAAGGGAAAGAACATGCCAAGGGAAGGAACACGGGTGATCTAAAAGAATTTTATCATGTAGGCCAGGAGTTACGCGAGGCGGATTTGCTCGATGAACATTATCCTGCAAACATCTGGCCTTCGGAAGTGCCTGAATTTAAACAATCTGCCATTCAGGTTTATGAGGCGCTCGAAAAAACAGGTGTGCTTATGCTGAAAGCCATCGCCCTTATTCTTCAGTTGCCTGAGGATTATTTCGATGCTAAAGTATTCCGTGGAAACAGCATCCTGCGACCGATACATTATTATCCGATAGAAAATCCTCAAGCTGTGCCGGACGATGCTGTTCGCGCAGCTGAACATGGTGATATAAATTTGATTACCTTGTTAATGGGCGCAAGTGCGGAGGGTTTACAGGTTTTACGCATGGATGGAAAATGGATTCCGATTACGGCGTTACCAGATCAACTTGTAGTAAATGTGGGTGATATGTTAGAGCGATTAACGAACGGAGCCCTAAGATCAACGATACACCGTGTTGTGAATCCGCCACGCGAATCCATGAACACACCGCGATATTCCATTCCTTTTTTTATGCATCCCAGGTCAGAGATGAGTCTTGCTGCTTTGCCTTCATGCGTTACTACGGGTAATCCTAAAAAATGGGAAGATATAACAGCCGGGGAATTTCTCGATCAACGACTTCGTGAGATCGGCTTGAAAAAATAAATAAATAATCCCGTTTTGATCAGGCAGGTTAGATTTTATATTTTCCTTCGGGATGTGCTTTGGCTTGCACTCACCTCATTCGGTGGGCCACAGGCGCATCTTGCACATTTTCATAATGTGTTGGTGAAGAAACGTGGTTACTTAACGGATGACGAGCTGATGGAACTCAATTCACTCTGCCAATTATTGCCAGGGCCGGCTTCGACACAAACGTTGACCGCAGTGGGATTTAAAATAGGTGGGCCGTCACTGGCATACCTTACCTTACTTGTCTGGGTTTTTCCTGCTGTTACAGTTATGACCACCGCGGCGATTCTGCTTTCGAATATTCAGGAGAAAAACTGGTCGATGGAATTTACGCGCTATATACAACCCATGGCCGTTGGATTTATCAGTTATGGAGCATGGATAATTAGTCAGAAAACTGTAAAAACAAAAACAGGCATTGTCCTCATGGCAACTGCTGCAGTGTTGTCCTATGTTTTTCAAACACCTTTTGTTTTTCCTGTTATTATTTTGGGCGCAGGGCTTGTCACGGCGCTTAAATACCGAACACAACCCAAAGAAGAAAAAAAGAAACTGAAGGTTAATTGGTCAAACTTCCTACTCTGGGCAGGTGTATTCATTTTTGCCGCGATACTTGGTGGTGTTACCAAAGCGCTTCCTGTAAAGTTGTTTGAAAATTTTTATCGAAGCGGCAGCCTCATCTTTGGCGGTGGTCAGGTGCTCGCACCTCTTCTTTATACGGAATTTGTTGAAGTGCCTGCTGATATTGAAGATGGTGACACGAAAGCATCACAACTCAAAACAAAATTAAAACAACAGTATGCCCCAAAGCCGTTTCACCATCCCATATCCCACGACGAATTTCTTTCAGGCTATGCTGTCGCACAAGCATTGCCAGGACCAAATTTTTCATTTAGCTCCTATATCGGTGCGTTATCATCACGTGATTATGGCGTTGCTGGAGAACTTCTCGGGGCTCTGATGTCGGTGTTGGGAATATTTTTACCAGGAACCTTTATGATCTTTTTCGTTATGCGGTTCTGGGAAAGTTTTAAAAAATACCGCGCTGTGCGTGCCTCATTGGAAGGAATCACTGCAGCAAGTGCCGGACTTGTTGCGGCTTCGGCGATCATTCTTTTTCAACCGCTTGAAAATACCCTATTAAATGTAGCGGTTTGTATTGTTACCTTTTTACTCCTTGCATTCACCCGGCTTCCATCACCTTTGATAATTGTAGGCGGATTATTGCTTGGATTTATTGTAAAATAAAAAAAGCCCTTGAAAAAGAGCTTTCTTATTTTATAACTTAATGATGGTTAACCCAACTTGAACACGATTGGTAACACCATTCTTTGTCTTACCGGCTTACCTCGCTGTTTTCCAGGCTTCCATTTGGGTGCACTTCCTACCACACGAGCAGCTTCTTCATCACAACCTGCGCCAATACCTTTAATTGCTTTAACGTCGGTGATCGACCCATCTTTTTCTATTACGAATTCAACGAATACCTTTCCTTCAACACCCATACGTCTGGCTTGTGCAGGATATTTTAATTTCTTTCCAACAAACTCGTAGAACGCAGGCATACCGCCAATTGGTGCAGCAGTCTCTTCCACAACAAGAAATATCTGGTTAGGATCTTCCTTTTCTTCTTCAACGATCACAGGTGCAATTTCCGTTTTTGTTTCCGTGATGGTGGTTTCAGTATCCATGTTGATTTCAATCTCTTCCTCGATCTTCTGCTCGTCAGGTACTTCAATGATCTGCGGTTGTTCGATTTTTGGAGGAGGAGGAGGAAGCTGTTCGGTTGGAGGAACGTCCAGTATCTCTTCAACAATTGTTTGATTGCCATTCAGGTCTTTCGCACTCGTATCATCATATACTTTATAAGTAAAGGCAGATAATGCAAGCAATAAGCTGACGATCAATCCAATGTTAAAAAACAGGAACGATTTCTTCGTCAAGTCGGCTTTTTCAGTCTTTTTCGGTTCCATAGGTTCAGTATTTTGACATTAACAATCCCAAAGATAGAAAAAGGTCACACTTTGGTTAAATTTTTTTATGGCTATTTACGCGAACCGTAAAATAGTGTAATGAAAAGCGTGGGATATACCGCATAACTTTTGGCGCTTGGAACTAATTCAATAGGCTTACTGTATGCATCCAACAAAAAGCCGGCTTCAAAACCAGTCACCTGACTTTTGATGGTTCCTAACTCAAAATTAATGGCAGCTTTCAAATTGGCGCCAGGTACGATTTTCGATTTTCCAATCCCTTCGAATAAACGGCCGGTGCCAACAATACTTCCCGCAGACATAGAAGGATCATATTGCTTGCGAGCGGTAAAATTCGAACTGCCGCCACCGGAGCTAGGTACATATTCTACATAATACGGTGCCACCACGCCTATGGTCGGGCCTATCGCAAAAACTGCCTTTATTTCAACGCCCTGTTGAGGGGCTTTATGAAATAAAATATAATCACGGCCATATTGAAACCGCACGGCATACAGATAGTTGGATTTGCCATAGATAAAAAAGTTGCCAGCCTCCGTATTCCGCCTTACTTCCTGTGGATGTTTAACATTCATTAATTCAAGGCCGTAGGTGGCGAGGACCCGCTCTTTGATTTTTATTGCCTTTTTGAAGACAAGCCCACCGATTAATCCCCCATAGGTATTCTTGTTAATTCCCCAGATAAATTCTGATTGATATTCGTAACTATCCTGGGTTTGGGCCACGCCCTGCATACACCCTGCAATAAGGAAGATAAACGCGAGAAAAAACTTTGTTAGCGATTGCATGTCCTGGTTTTCTTACGATAAATTTATACTTTAAATCACCGAACGCAAATATTAAAATTAAGTATTCAATTATGGTTTCTATGACAGGTCTGTATCAGGGCCATTTACGTACAGAAGTTAAACATCTGCGTTCCGGTAATACTATCATTACTGATGCTCCTCCCGACAATAACGGCAAAGGAGAAGCATTCAGTCCTACAGATCTCACCTGTGCCTCCCTAAACAGCTGCATGATGACTCTCATGGGTATGCTGGCCGACAGAGAGGGTATAAACCTCGTGGGATTAAAATCCGAAATCGTAAAAATCATGGATGCAAACCCACGGAAAATTGCTGAGATACGCATCAATTTTTTTCACGAAAAGCTCGACGCTACCCCTATTCAAAAGGAAAAACTAAAACGTGCTGCCCTCACTTGTCCGGTTGCCCTCAGTTTACCAGAAACCATGAAACAAACCATTACTTTTGATTTTTAATCACTTCTTTTAGTTGGGTATAATCAATCTCAAAATGTGAGCGGTTGTATGTGGAAACTTCATCCTGGATCAACAGTACCTGAGGCGATTGATGTTCTACATCGAACTCTTCGGCCAATTGGTTACTGATTTGCCGGTACGTGAGCAAATCCAGGAAATAAAGTTTTACCCCGTTCATTTCCTCGTCTTTCCAGTTCCTCTCTAAACGATCAAGCGTCGTTCTGCTGATATTACAGCGTGTGCTATGCTTAAAAATAAGGACAGGTTTCTCCTTAGACTCTTTCCTGATATCCTGAATTTGTTCTTGCTTCGTTAATCGGTTCCACTTCATAAAAATCTTCAAGACTAATCATACCACATGCCCTGTTCACCATTATCATAACGTGGTTTGCGCTCTTTTTCTTTCAGGTGATCTGGTTGTGCTTCCTGTTTCTTAAATAAACGTGCCCACCATAGCTTTAAGTTCGTTAAGGCATCTCTTTCTGAAGCAACATTATTCCTGTTGATTTTTACAAATTTTGAGTCGGGATGTAACGAACGGTTTTTCTCAAAAAGGGTGAATTTCTGCATTTTAATATTCCCCTGGTAATCCGTTGCACGTGCAAACGCTTTCCCAGGTTCCCTCACTTTTAATGCTTCTTTGGCGCTGCTGGGGTTATGCTTGTAACGGAATTGTTTCACCTTTACCTGTAATCCTTCCATTTCGTAAATGGACGCATCAGGCTTTCTTTTTTTAATCGACTCACGGGCAGCATGCTGGTTCTGTACATAATTTCTTTTAACCTTAATATATCCAGTGAATTCTTCGCCCTGGTCCTGGAACCGCGGCTTCATCTGATCGACTTTTATATTGCCGGAATGCGACGACATTTTCATGTCATTTTCCGAAGGAGTTCTTCCCTGGATGGCAGTTTCGTTGTTATTCCAGAGTTTCCCACTTACGCTTCCACCACCTTTTTCGGGTCTTCGTGCTTTCATGTTACCCATAAATCCAGCTACCCTCCGGTCAACATCTGTAGGCGTTCTTCCATGAACTGGTTTTTCGTTATTATTCCAGAGTATCCCGCTTACGCTGCCTCCGCCTTTTAGCGGCCTGCGAAATCTAATGTTGCCAGTATATCCTTCACCCTGATCTGTTAAACGACGCTCATTCGAACGTCTTAATCTTTCCGGGATAGTATTAATATTGGCGCCGCCGGGAACACGTGGTGCCAATGGTGTTCCATTGTTATTCCATAACCGGCCACTCACACTTCCTCCTCCTTTTAAAGGTCTTCGATGTTTAATATTTCCGGTGTATTCTTCACCCTGGTTTGATAACCCCCGCTGTCCTCTTTTTAATTTGCCCTGGTAGCCACCGATTTGTGCGCCATTTGCAGGAGTTCGCGCGGGTATAGGAAGGCCATTATTATTCCACCTTCTGCCACTTACACTTCCACCACCCCGTAGTGGTCTTCGTGCTTTCAAAAAACCAGTGAAACCTTCACCCTGATTTCTCTTTTGCACTTGTCCTTGTTTTAATTTTCCGCGGTAACCCGCTATCTGACCACCCATGCCCGGGGGTTTAACAGGAAGTGGAGCCAACCCCGGACGCGTTTCACCTGGTCTTGTTCGCGTTGAATATCCGCCTGAAATATAGGGTCGCTTTCGCGGATGTTTTGTTCGATAACCACCGAATAGTGTGGGCACCCCTTCGACGGAGCGTTTACTGGACCTGGATCGAATTTTTCGATTGGTGATATCGCCTTTCCACGCACGTCCCGACCTCGATATGGAGTAATAACCGCCATAGTTGGTTTCTGAATACGGTCGGTCACCGATGCGTTTCTTTTTTTGTGATGGATGTATAATAGCCGGGATAACACCTTGTTTTGGTGTTTCGTAATTCTTTGCACGCAATCGCCTTCCGGCAATGTCTTTTGTAACAGCACGTTCGCCTTTCTTTTTGGGGCGAGCGAAACGCGCGTATATGTTAATGCTCTTTCTGGCGATGTATGAACGCGACGCACTTCGCGGAATAATCTTCTTATATCGCTTGCCTGATGATGATCGCCGGTCTGCCAGTTCCGGACCGCGTTGTTGACGCACTTGCACGCGGTTAGAAGCTGCCCTTTGTGTATCGCGTGGACGACTCGATGGATTCCGCGTATAACGTCCTTTTGGATAAACGTTTCTTACGCCTTCTTTATCGCGTACTCTACGGCGTACATATTGCCCGACCTGCGGATAGACCTCGCGTTGTTGCGTGCTGTAATTTTTTGTGCGGATCCGGCGTCCTGAAATATCGCCCTTCCACGCTCTTTGCTTATTGCGCGGTGGTTTTACGCTGAAAACTGGTTTAATCGGTTTGCCTACGCGACCACCTCCCCGGGCCTTGTTGGCGGCAGATCGATTTCCAGAACGAATCCTGTTCGAGTTTGCGCGTTTCTTCTTGTCTTTTTTAGGCGGCGTTTTAAACCGGGTTTCCCTGTTCCCGGAAGGCCGGTCTCCTTTTGTGTTTTGCGCCAAAACCGGCGCAGAAAAACAAAGTAAAAGAATACAAAATCCGGCAATCAGGGAGATTGATGTAAAAGGCTTGCGATATGAGGCTATGCGCTTCAAAAAATGGTTTTGCAACCAGCTAAGATAGTTAAAATTTGAGCAACTCTTCAAGTTGTAATTTAAAACGCGATTTAGGCAAAAAATTGTCTTCGAGTGTACGCGAAAAAGGAATTGGTGTATCAAGACTGGCCGACCTGAACACCGGTGCATCCAGGTAGGTAAAACAATGCTCACCAATCCACGCGCTGATTTCTCCGCCTATCCCACCCGTTAACGTATCTTCGTGAAGAATGATTACCCGGTTTGTCTTCTTTACCGATCGGGCCACCGCTTCCTTATCCCACGGTAGTAAGGTTCGCAAGTCCAGAATATCGGCGCTAACATGCCCCATCTCTTTTATGGTTTCTAACGCCCAGTATACACCCATACCGTATGTAATTATACTAACATCAGAACCTTCCGCCACGAGTTTCGCCTTCCCGATCTCTACGGTATAATAGTCATCCGGAATAAAATCTTTTAACGATCGGTATAGCAGTTTATGCTCGAAGTACATCACAGGATTAGGGTCTTCAAGGGAAGCACACAATAATCCTTTCGCATCATATGGATTGGAAGGATAAACGATTTTTAATCCTGGGGTATGAAAAAACCACGCTTCGTTACTCTGTGAATGAAATGGTCCCGCAGCAGTACCGGCACCCGTGGGCATACGGATCACAACATCCGCGTGTTGACCCCAACGCCAATGCACTTTCGCCAGGTTATTGATAATCTGCGTAAATGCTTCAGTTACAAAATCAGCAAATTGCATTTCAACCATTGCCTTCATATCCTGAATCGATAATCCGAGGGCCGCACCAACAATAGCCGATTCACACAAGGGCGTATTTCGTACCCTTGCTTTACCGAATTTCTTCACGAAACCCTCCGTAATTTTAAACACGCCACCATAATCACCAATATCCTGACCCATGAGCACAAGTTCAGGATGGCGTTCCATACTCTGTCTAAGGCCATCGTGAATGGCATCAATAAATCGTCTTTCGGTTTGGTTATCAGAAACCGGTTTAATGACCTGTTGTTGATGTGGTGCATAAACATCCGACAACTCTTCAACCGTATCGGGTTTCGGAGCGCCTTCGGCAAACGCAATAGCCAGTGCGTTGTCAATCTCATTTTTGATATTCCGACGCGTGGATTCAATCTGCGTTTTATCCAAAAGACCTTCGGAGAGAAGGA
>Ga0196965_1000113_pt1 | contig 64421 bp, 67 predicted proteins | sample S1_20metaG_FD_148668 | JGI IMG/M metagenome (GOLD analysis project Ga0196965, IMG submission 148668) | Soil microbial communities from Anza Borrego desert, Southern California, United States - S1_20 | ecosystem: Environmental > Terrestrial > Soil > Desert | place: USA: California | collected...
TTATGTCTGGCGGCCATAGCGATTTGGACCCACCCCTTCCCATCCCGAACAGGGCCGTGAAACGAATCTGCGCCAATGATAGTATGCTTCTCGCATGCGAAAGTAGGTCACCGCCAGGCTTCTTATATGAAAAAGGCCCCTCACGGGGCCTTTTCTTTTGTAAAAATCAACTATTCGGACTTCTGCCACAAGCCACAATATATAGTCAAACTCATCACCAACTCGCATACATTTAGTTATATCCTTTAAATACAATTAGATAGCTTGTATTTTTGATATATACATTCTATATTACGCCTAATAACTTAGGGGATAAGAAGAATATGCATGCGCCTTTGATGACGAAATACATCTACCAGATCCGTAGCCGTAATGGGGCAGTGGTGGAGAACCTGCAGATTTATGGACGCACCGAGGAAGAGGCAAGGCGCAAACTAGAACAGATGTACCGGAACTGCGTTATTCTTGAATCTCGCATTGCTCGTCCTGAGCGTGCAGCAAACTCAAGTTATGAAGAAGTACTCAGCCTCATTGCAGGCCACCGTTAAGCTAAGCCTGAACGGCAGTTTCCTGCTTAGCCAGTAACTCTTCCAGTAAGGCGTGATAGTCCTGCGCACCAGTGCTCGCGCCGCTGTAGCGGAACACGTCCTGTTTGTATTGCGGGCTTTCTGCTACCGCAACATTTTCTGAAATAACTACTTCGCATAGCTCACTTCCAAAACTTGCTTTAGCCTGTTCATGCACTTCAAAAGTCATGCCGCGCCGTCTATCGTAACAAGTCATGATGTACCGCCGGTTGATTCGCCTCTTCACCACCGGCTCTAAAGCCTGCAAGGTTTTCTCCACTTTCTGAGCGCCTTGCAGGGAAAGAAAATCGGAAGCGATAGGAATGATCACCATATCGGAGGCGAAAATGGCACTCAAGGAAAGAACGCCAAGATACGGGCAACAATCGATCAGTATATAGCGGCCTGGCGAATCCCTTTCCAATGTCTCCAGCCCCTGTTTAAGCTTGTTCAGAATGGCTGGGCCCTTCCCGAAAATCGAATCTACCTTAATCAGTTCGCGATGAGAGGGAATCAGCCAGCCGATATTTTCCCAAGGGGTCTCAAGCTGGGTCAGCGGTTTGCTGTCGTGGTAAAAGCCGAACAGGCTCTTATTGGCTTCTTCGGGCGGCTCGTCATGAATCTGCGTCAGATGCCCTTGAGGATCCATGTCTATCAGCAGCGGCTTGCTACCGCGTCGTGCTAGAGCCGCAGAAAGATTGAGAACAGTGGTGGTTTTACCGACTCCGCCTTTCTGATTGAAGACTGCGAAGCGCGTCATCTGCGGTCTTCCGCAGCAGAAGTTTCATCGCCCTCTATGAGCGGGTCAGGTATGTGATTGAACGCGATTCGCATGGGTGCATTATTCAAGGCGTTATGTGCACCACCAAAATATACAGCATTTTTCCCGTACCGCATATTCAGCGAATCCAGCGCGTTGTCAAGCGAATGCTGGGATTTCCGCTCCGGTCGGGGAAACAATGTTATGGTCTGCGCGTGCCGCTCAGTGAGTTTTCCGAGAGTAAGCCCTGCCTTATAAGGCGCTGGCGCATCAACGGGGAAACGCTGCCACAGCAGATTCAATGCCTGCGTCAGCTGTAGCGTATCGTCGGTGGCGGCACACCCACTTTCCACGCTCCAGCCATCTTCTTCCAGGAACTTGATACTGACTCGGATGGACGATGCATGCAGCCCGTAATTCCGCAGGCGCATGCATGCCTTCTGCAACAGTCGGTGCAGCACGGATAATGCCCCCTTGGGTGTTCGCAGTTGCGGGGGCAATACATGAGAATGCCCGAGCGTGCTGCGCGGACGCTCGATTTCGTATGAATCACGCCCACGCAACTTGTCAAAAAGACGCTCGCCTTCAATACTGCCCCAGGCAGCACGCAATTGCTGGCGATTCATGCTGTAGAGATCGCGCACGCTCAAAATATTGTTGCGGTTCAGCCTTTGCTCGGTGCGTTTGCCTATGCCATACAAATCGCGTAGTTCGAGCGAAAAAAGCTTTTCCGGCAGATCCTGCGTCTCAATCACTACGCATCCGTCAGGCTTCTGCATGTCAGACGCGACCTTAGCCAGAAACATGTTAGGCGCAATGCCGATGGAACTGCGAATGTAAATGCCTGCCTTATCGGTGATAGTGCGCTTGATGTGCGCCGCCAATGCCAGCGCATTTTCCTTCTGCTGCTGGCTGCCTGTCAGGCGGCATACCATTTCGTCGATAGACAGGGTTCTTTCAACCGGCGTGCAGGATTCGACAATTTCCACCAGACGATGGTGATACTCTACATAAAGGTAGGGGCGGGCTTCGACAAAGATAATGTTCGGGCAGAGTTTGCGTGCTTCCCGAACTGGCGTGCCGGTTTTCACACCAAATGCCTTGGCTTCATAACTGGCCGCGATGCAGCAGGTGGTCTCTGCCATCACGGGCAATACGCCTATGGGTTTGCCGCGCAGCTCCGCAACCTCCTGCTGCTCCACCGAAGCGAAGTAGGAGTTGAAATCCACATAGAGTGCGCGTAAGGACATATACAGCTACAGCCAAAATAGTAAGGATAACGCTTTCAGCACGACTAATGCGTACGGAAGCCAGTTAATTTTAGAAGCAGGAGTGGTTATGAATGACAAGTTGGCAGTATTCGCAGGCGGCTGTTTCTGGTGCACAGAGCCCGTGTTTTCACAGCTCAAGGGCGTGCACAATGTTATATCCGGCTATATCGGCGGGCGTACGACAAACCCGACCTACAAGCAAATTTGCAATGGCGATACGGGCCACGCCGAGGCTATCCAGATCGAGTTCGATCCCGCGCAGATCAGCTTTGAGGAACTGCTGGAAATTTTCTTCGCGTCACACGATCCAACAACCCCCAACCGACAGGGCAATGATGTCGGCACGCAATACCGTTCCGCGGTTTTCTGCCAGGATGAGCAGCAGAAACGCACGACCGAGCAGGTCATCAGGCGCTTGAATGAGGAAAGGGTTTTCCCATCAGCGATTGTCACCGAGATCAATGATGCCGGTACTTTCTATCCAGCCGAGGATTACCACCAGCGATATTACGAGAACAACCCGAACCAGCCTTACTGCATGATAGTGGCGGCACCCAAGGTGGCAAAGATACGCGCGAAATACGCAGACCGTATCAAGGAAAGTGCTAGCGGCTAAGCCACTGCCGATGCCAGAAAAGCAATCCCATGGATAAAGCAACGCCCGCCATGATGCTGACCGCCCACCAGAAACCGTTGGGATGATGAATCCAGGGCATTGACTGGAAATTCATGCCGAAGATGCTGGCTATCAGGGTGGCCGGCATGAATAGCATGGCAACCACCGTCAGCGCACGCAGTTCCATATTCACACGATTGCTGAGGCTGGAGAGATAGATGTCCAGCATACCGCCCAGCAGATCACGGATGGCTTCAAGCGACTCGATGAAGTGCACGGTATGGTCATACACGTCGCGCAGATAAAGCAGAGTGTTGTCCGCGAAGAAGCGGTGCTCATTGCGCACCAGGCTGTTCAGCACTTCGCGGAAGGGCCACACGCTGCGGCGTAGCTCCATGCTCTCGCGCTTGAGGCGGTGGATTTTGTGCAGGGTCGGCGTCGTCGGTTTCCTGAGCAGAATATCTTCCAGCGTCTCGGAATCGTCGCCGATCTGCTCCAGCACGATGAAATAGTGATCCACGATCACATCCAGCAACGCATATGCCAGGTAATCCGAGCCGCTTTCGCGAATATGAGAACGGCCCTTGCGCAGCCGCTCGCGCACCGGCTCGAATGCTCCGGTAGGGCGCTCCTGGAAGGTTAATACGAAATGTTCGCCGAGCACCAGGCTGATCTGCTCCGAGCCCAGGACGTTCTGTTTCGCGTCATGGAAAAAGCTGCGCGTGACGATATATAGATAATCGTCATAAACATCGACCTTGGGCCTCTGGTCCGTGTTCAGGATGTCCTCCAGCACCAGCGGATGCAGGCCGAACGCCTGCCCGATATCGGCAATTAGCTGCGCATCATGCACCCCATGCACGTTCAGCCATAGCTTTTGTTCTGCAGGTTTCTTGTAACCAGACACCTCCGCCGGGTTCAGGGCGCGTTCTTCGTAACTTCCCTGAGAATACTCAATCAGCGCGACTGCCGGCTTCTCGATCTTGACTTCACCAACATGCACCAGCGTGCCGGGGTCCATGCCCAGCTTTTTGGAGCGACGCTTTCTTGGCTTGATGGCACGATGCAGACCCATGCGTATCAGACTTCCAGATGGCTATATAGCACGGTGGAGAGGTAGCGCTCGCCGAAGGAGGGAATCACTACAACGATGAGCTTGCCCTTGTTCTCCGGCCGTTTGGCCACTTCCATCGCGGCCCAGGCCGCAGCGCCGGATGAAATGCCGACCAGCAGCCCTTCCTCGGTTGCCATGCGTCGTGCCGTATCGAGCGCGTCGTCATTCTTTACGCGCACCACTTCGTCATAGATTTCGGTGTTGAGGATAGGTGGCACGAAGCCGGCGCCTATACCCTGAATCGGGTGGGGGCCTTTTTGACCGCCGGAAAGCACCGGGCTGGCATCCGGTTCCACCGCAATGATCTGCACGCCGGGCTTGCGCGCCTTGAGCACTTCACCCACACCTGTCACCGTACCGCCTGTGCCAACGCCTGAGATGAAAATGTCCACTTGGCCATCGGTATCGTTCCACACTTCCTCGGCTGTGGTCTTGCGGTGAATTTCCACATTGGCCTGGTTTTCGAACTGTTTCGCCATGACGTACCGCGAATCTGCGGTGGTTAGTTCATCGCATTTTTTGAGCGCCCCTGCCATGCCTTCCGGCCCTGGCGTGAGGATGAGTTCTGCGCCATAGGCTTTGAGTATCAGCTTGCGTTCGCGGCTCATGGTTTCCGGCATGACGAAGGCGCACTTGATGCCGCGGGCGGCGCACACCATGGCAAGGCCGATGCCGGTATTGCCGCTGGTTGCTTCCAGGATGATGGTGTCCGGCTTGATACGGCCCTGCGCCTCAAGCGCGTCTATCATGGCAAGGGCGATACGGTCTTTGACGCTATGCGCGGGGTTGAAATACTCCAGCTTGCAGGCGATGGTGGCATCGATGCCTGCTGCAATCCGGTTGAGCCTGACGAGTGGGGTATTGCCGATCAGTTCGGCGGTGTTGTTGGCGATACGCATGATTGAATCTCCGATGAATTCCTAGCCTGACAAATCTTGCGCCATGTTGCTATACGCCAGACCGCATTGCAAGGCGGCTCAATTTTTTGCCGAGATAGGTTCGCCGATGGCGAAGAAATTGCCACCGGCAATATGGTGAATGGTGCGCGAGTCATCGTGCCCTTCGAAATGCCAGCGCCCGTTGGAGAACACGCGCTCATCCGCATGTGCAGCCACTACTTCCGCCAGGAATAAATCATAAGCGGATTGAATATGCGGCTCAGGGATCAGCTTGCACTCCAGCCAGGCAATGCAGCCTTCGAGCAACGGCGCATCTATCTGCGTGGCGGCAAAGGTTGACAAGTCGAATGCAGCGAACTTGTCGCCTGCAGTCTTGCCGAGCAATTCACATCCTGAGCTTGAGCCCACCTCGACCACCATTTTGGTTTGCGCCCGGCAGGGCACGTTGATCGCAAAATGGCCGGAAGCCTCGATCAGCTCGCGCGTATACGTCTGCTTGTCGATGACGATGGCAATCTTGGGCGGGTCGAAATCCAGCGGCATGTTCCAAGCAGCCGCCATGACGTTTCTTTGTTCGCCATGCGCGGTGGAGACGAGAACTGTAGGGCCGTGGTTGAGCAGGCGGTAAGCCTGACTGAGAGGTACATTTTTGAGCATGGAGGCACTTTCGTTGTGATGCGACATCTTACCTCTACTCACAAAATTGGAAATCACATGCAAAAACTGATTGCGCTGCTATGCGGCTTGCTGATGAGCGGCGTCCTTTACGCTGTCCCTGCTAAACCGACCAAAATCATGGTCGTCAATTTCGAGCTGCGCGATGTTTCGCCGCTGCCCAATACTACACAGGAAATCGAACGCACCGAGCACATCGACACCGTGATTCGCAACGTACTGGAAAGCGCCGGTTATACCTTGATGCAACCTTGCGAGGAGCTGGTCAAAGCCAGCCAGCAGGGGCTGGGTTATTTGTTCGACCGGCCTGAGGTTGCCGGCAAGATAGGCCGCGAATGCGGCGCAGATTACGTACTCATGGGCCAGACCTGGAAGCCCAGCTTCCTGTTCGTATTCCCCCAGGTGCAGGTGGTGGACACCAGAGCAGGTCTGACGCGGGAACAGCTCGTGCCGGTCAGCCGTTCAGTGCAGCTGGAGGCTTCGACTTTGGACAGGAATGTGACGGAAGCGGCGGGGGAAAAGTTGGGAAGGCAGATTGTGGAGAAGCTTAATCTATAGCTCCAATAGCTGAAACAAGTGGCTTTCATTATTGAGTAGGATATTGATGTTTAGTGCCTGTGGGCGTCTAGAAAATCTCCCCATAAACCCCAGGTATTTTCATTAGGTGATATGAAGCCAAAAATCCAAAGACCTGCAACAGCCAAAGAAGGTATTAGAAGTTTGGTAGGATCAAAACTGCATCTTTGATTGAGATGAAAAGCTATGACTAAATCGATTGAATCAGCATACTTTCTGGAAAGTTTTGAAATTTGGCTTTCCAAAGAGGCCTCACGGTTAACTGACTCAGGTGGAATTTCCTTAAGCTGCACTGGAGCGTAGTTGGTGATATCACCTGTCACCCATGCAGCTACAAAATCATAGTCTTGAGACTCATCTTTCGCGAGATACACGGGAGTCCCTATACGTTCACCCATGAAGTAACAAAATAGAGCCGCTTCCCTCAATTCTCGCCACTCATTCAGTGAGTTGGTCCTTAAAGTTCTAAGTTTTTCCGGCCACTGTTCGAGTGCAAGATCGTGCTCTAGCTTGCTTAGTTGAATAAGGAAATTTTTAGGATTTTTATAGACGAGTTTTTTGAAAGCATTTAATTGGATGCTTTTCATAAGAGTGATTACTTCTGCCAAGCATCTCTTAGTGTCACCGCCCGGTTAAACACTGGCATACCTTCCTTGCTGTCTTTCCTGTCCGCAACAAAATAGCCGTGTCGTTCGAACTGGAAACGATCTTCCGGTTTGGCGTCTTTCAAGGAGGATTCCAGTTGCGCAGTGATGACTTTGAGTGAATCCGGGTTGAGGTCGTCCAGATAATTGCTGTCGCCAGAGCCGGGGTGTGCTTCCTTGAACAGGCGGTCGTAGAGGCGCACTTCGGCAGCGTAGGAATGTGCCGCTGAGACCCAGTGGATGTTGCCTTTGACCTTGACCGAATCCGCGCCCGGCGTGCCGGATTTGGTGTCGGGCAGGTATTCACAATGCACTGTGGTGACATTGCCATTCGCATCCTTCTCGCAGCCAATGCACTTGACCACATAGCCGTAACGCAGGCGCACCATATTGCCCGGGAACAGGCGGAAGTACCCCTTGACTGGCTCTTCCATGAAGTCTTCGCGCTCAATCCACAATTCGCGAGAAAGCGGAACCACACGATGGCCCAGCTCCGGTTTTTGCGGATGGTTGGGTGCGTGACAGTCTTCTTCCTTACCTTCTGGATAATTATCAATGACGAGCTTGATGGGGTCGAGCACGGCAATGCGGCGCTCAGCGGATTCGTTGAGTACTTCGCGCATACAGTCTTCGAGGATGGTGTATTCAATCCATGAATCAGCCTTGGAAACGCCGATGCGCTCGGCGAACAGCTTGAAACCTTCGGCCGTGTAGCCGCGGCGGCGTGCGCCGGCCAATGTGGGCAGGCGTGGGTCATCCCAGCCGCTGACGTGCTTGTTCTCGACCAGCTCGATCAGCTTGCGCTTGGAAAGCACGACGTAAGTAAGATTGAGCCGCGCGAATTCGTATTGCTTGGGCAGTGGATGCGACAGTAGCCCGGCTTCAGCCAAGCGTTCCAGCACCCAGTCGTAGAATGGCCGCTGATCCTCGAATTCCAGCGTGCACAGCGAATGCGTGATCTGCTCCAGCGCATCTTCAATGGGATGCGCGAAGGTATACATGGGGTAGATGCACCAGGTGTCGCCGGTATTGTGGTGGGTGGCGCGCTTGATGCGGTAAATGGCCGGGTCGCGCATGTTGATGTTGGGCGAAGCCATGTCTATCTTCGCGCGCAGCACCATGCTGCCGTCCGTATGCTTGCCGTCACGCATCTCGCGGAAGCGCGCCAGGCTTTCTTCCGCCGGGCGGTTGCGCCATGGCGAATCCTTGCCCGGTTCGGTCAGCGTGCCGCGATTAGCGCGCATCTCATCGGCGCTTTGTTCGTCCACATAGGCATGGCCGCGCTCGATGAGCGTCTCTGCCGCGCGGTACATGAAATCGAAGTAGTTGCTGGCGTAATAAAGATTGTTGTCGCCCAGCCTGTTCCAGTCGAAGCCCAGCCATTTGACGGATTCCATGATGGAATCCACATATTCCTGCTCTTCCTTTTCCGGGTTGGTGTCGTCGAAGCGCAGGTGGCACACGCCCTGGTAATCGCGCGCCAGGCCGAAATTCAGGCAGATGGATTTGGCATGGCCGATATGCAGGTAGCCGTTGGGCTCAGGCGGAAAGCGTGTACGGATTTTCGCCGGATCAGATGCGCCTTTCGAATGATGTGCGGCATCGCCCGGTGAACCGGCCCAACAGCGGCTGGCGTAAGTGCCCAGCTCAAGATCGCGCTCGACGATATGGCGAATGAAATTGGAAGTTGAGGGTGGGGCTTTGTCGGACATGATTTCAGCTTGAAAGAAGTTGCCGGTATTTTACACTTCAAGCGCCCCTCTCCCTAGCCCTGAGCGGCATGCGCGCAAGATGGCGTGCAGAGCCTGTGCTAATATCTCCGAGCCCCATGAATAACCTGACTTTTCCCATTCTGCGCCTGCTTGCGGACGGACGTTTCCAGTCCGGCGAGGAGATCGCGCGCCATTTCGGCGTGACGCGCGCGACCGTATGGAATGCGCTCAAGGATGCCGAGAATCTGGGTGTGCGTTTATTTTCGGTGCGCGGTCGCGGCTACCGTCTGCCGGAGCCGATACAGCTGCTGGAGCATGACAGCGTGATTGCTGCGATCGGCGAGCAGGGCTCGTGGTTCAACCTGGAGCTGCACGACCATCTGGAATCCACCAACAGCTATCTCATGAAACAGGCGTCGAGCGGCTGCGGACATGCTACCTGTGTTGCAGCCTCACTGCAGACCAAAGGACGCGGGCGGCGTGGGCGTGCCTGGCAATCGGGGCTGGGCGCAAGCCTGACATTCTCATTGCTGTGGCGCTTCCAGGCTGGGGCGGCGGCGCTATCGGGCTTAAGCCTGGCCGTGGGTGTTGCGCTGATACGTGCCTTACATGCTGCCGGCGTCAAGGATGCGCGCCTCAAGTGGCCCAATGACGTGCTGGTCAACCAGCATAAGCTCGCCGGCATCCTGATTGAGCTGCAGGGCGATATGGAAGGCCCGAGCGCTGCAGTAATCGGCATCGGACTTAACCTGCGGTTGCCGGAACACGTCAAACGCCACATTGATCAGGCCGCGACTGACTTGCAGAGCCTGATGCGGCATCCGCCAAATCCCAGTGAAATGCTGGGTCTGATGCTGAAGCATCTTGCTAATGTGCTGAGCGAATTTGAAAGCAACGGGTTCGAAAAGCTGCGCGATGAATGGACGTCTCACCATGCCTACCACAGACAACAGGTGCTGATGCTGCTGCCCGATGGCCGTCAGCAGCACGGCATCGTCATGGACGTGGCAACGGACGGCATATTGCTGGTGGAAACGCCAACCGGCATTCAGCGTTTCTCCGCCGGCGAGATCAGCCTGCGCGGGAGCCACGCTTGATACTGGCAATTGATGCCGGCAACAGTCGCACCAAGTGGGCTGTGTTTGGTGAATCCGACGAAGTGCAGGCGCAGGGCGTGATATCGAATTCCGAGCTTCACGAATCAACAGTGCCAGATGCATGGCAGCCATGCAGGCGCGCAGTCATTTCCAATGTTGCCGGCGAAGAAATAAGGCGGAGTCTCACCAGCCTGCTGCAGCAGCGCAGCATCTCCACGAGTTGGGTAAAAGCCTCTGCGCATGCATGCGGCGTTATCAACAGTTATGACTTTCCGGAACGACTGGGTACCGACCGCTGGGTGGCGCTGATCGCCGCGTGGCAGCAATTTCGCGCGCCTTGTGTCGTGGTGAACGCGGGTACGGCCCTGACCGTGGATGCACTTGTGGTAAATGAAAACGGGCAAGGCATATTCCTCGGCGGACTTATTGTGCCGGGATTGCGACTCATGCAGCAGAGTCTGGTCGGCGCAGCTGCGGGAATCAAGGGAGCCGGCGGCAGCTTGCAGTATTTCCCGTCTACTACGGAGAATGCTATCCACACTGGTGCTTTAAGCGCGATGGCTGGCGCGGTAAACTCGATGCTGGTCAAGCTGGAGCTGCATACCGGGCAATCGCCCCACTGCATTGTCAGCGGCGGAGATGCTGCATTGATGCAGGAAATGCTGGTGCATTATCGTGTGGGAAAAATCGTGATGGCAGAAAACCTCGTGTTGCAGGGGCTACTGTTATTGGAAAAAGAAATGGGGAAGGGTGCATGAAACTGCTGGTGCTGATTCTGTTGCTGCTGAATGCTGTCTTGTTTGCGTACTTCAATGTGAGCAAACCGCAGCAGGCTGCATCCACCATCAATCCGCCCATCCAGCCGGAAAAACTGAGGCTGTTGACTCCCGAAGAAGTTGAAGCGATGCCGAGAAAGCAACCGGAACAATCGCAGGGTTTCCAGCCCGTGGAGTTCAGCTGTTATGAGTGGGGCAGTTTTTCTGCTGCCAGCCTGGAGCGTGCACGCGAAACGCTGATGCGCTTATCCCTCGAGGCCACGCTGATGGAAAAATCGCCTCAGGAAGCAACGCGCTACTGGGTTTATCTGCCGCAATCGCGCACCTTACAGCAGGCACAAGCCAAGGTGCAGCAATTGCGGAGGCAGGGCGTGGAGGAAAGTTTTGTCGTATTTGAGCCACAGTGGCGCTATGCAATTTCGCTCGGAGTATTCAAGGATGAGCAATTAGCGGCTAAACTGCTGGAAGAAATAAAGAAGAAGGGCGTAACTTCAGCTGTAAAGGGAGTGCGCAATCAGGAGCAAGGGCAGACCAGTCTGCTGATCGACAATATGTCCCTGGACAAGGTTGTCGAGATCAGTAAACTCAAGCCGGATTTTCCTGGCAGCGAGCTCAAACAGGTAACTTGCCAATAGGGGAGGGTGTATGAAGTTGATCAGATCGTTATTCAAGAAGGCGGCAATGGTGGGCGCGGTGCTCATTGGCAAGAAAGTCGCTACCAAGGCAATCGAAGCCTACTCGGACAAAGGCACCGAGAAAAAGGCTCCGGCCAAACCCAGGGCGGCTGCAAAACCTGCCGCAGCTGCGAAACCCAAAGCCGCGACGAAGCCAAAGTCTGCTGCCAAGCCAAAAACAACTGCTGCCAAAAAGGCAGAGGCTAACGGCGCAGCTGAGAAGAAGACTGCAGCAAAACCCAAGTCAGCGGCCAAGCCCAAGGCTGCAGCAAAACCAAAAGCAGCGGCCAAACCCAAAGCCGCTTCGTGAAACAAAAAAGCCAGACAGATTACCCGTCTGGCTTTTTTGTTACTCTGTCGCAGGTGTGATTGCAGCCGCTACAGGTATTTCAGAGCTTTCTTTTTGAATTTCAGCAGTCGTCTCACTCGCGGCATTCTTGCCTGTCAGGGGAGAATTCTCCTTTTCGTCCTTCTTGTCATATACCAGACTGTCGCCCATGACGATCCTCAGCCATGAAGGATAGGTGTAAGCAGTGCCTTTGTTATGATCTATGATTGCCCCAATTCCTCCGCCAAAGACGATATTGCCGAACATACCGCCGTTGACGCGTGAAACAACTGTACCTCGGCCCGCTGCTTCATCTTCCTTTTCGCAATTAACCATGAGGTTTTGGCTTGAACGATGCACGCTGACAAAGCCTGGCGTTAGCGTAGTCCATTTGCCGCGTTCATTTTCGGCTGTGCATTTCACGCCCGAAATCGGCTGATTATTCTTGTCATAGGTTTCGATTTGCACACTCTGGTTGGCGTCTTTGGTAATGGTGGCGCAACCGCCCAGAATGCCTGAGGCCGCTATCAATAGGCTTAAGGCCAATGAAGTTTTTTTCATTATTATTTTCCCCTGAATAAAAAAGGCCGATCAAAGATCGGCCGAGGCATTCTATATCAGGGCTGAGCTACAGCAACCTGTTTGTTTGTATAGCTGGTAGCAGCTATCTCTTCTTGATGTAAAGGTCGGTAATCGTACCTTCCTTCATCTCGGCAGCAAAACACACGGTTTCCGACAGCGTTGGATGGGCATGGATGGTCAGGCCCAGGTCTTCTGCATCCGCGCCCATTTCGATGGCCAGAACGGTTTCCGCCAGCAATTCACCTGCATTGGTGCCGACGATGCCGGCGCCGATGACGCGATGCGTTTCCTTATCAAAAATAAGCTTGGTTGCGCCTTCGGAACGCGAGATGGAAAGCGCACGGCCGCTAGCTGCCCAAGGGAATGAGGCCTTTTCGATCTCGATACCCTTTTCCTTGGCTTCCGTTTCGGTGATGCCTGCCCAAGCTACTTCGGGATCGGTGTAGGCTACGGAAGGGATAGCCAGTGCCTGGAATTCAACCTTGTGGCCGGCGATGACTTCAGCCGCAACCTTGGCTTCGTGCGTCGCCTTGTGTGCCAGCATTGGCTGGCCGACGATGTCGCCGATGGCGAAGATATGCGGCACGTTCGTACGCATCTGCTTGTCCACGGCGATAAAACCGCGCTCATCCACATTGACGCCGGCCTTGTCGGCACCGATATTCTTGCCGTTCGGACGGCGGCCGATGGCGACCAGTACGCGGTCGTAGATTTGCGATTCGATAGCGTTGTCACCCTCAAACTCGACATAAATGCCTTCCTTGCGTGCTTCCATCATGCTGACCTTGGTGGACAGCATGATCTTTTCGAAACGCTTTTCCATGCGCTTCTGCAATGGGCGAATGAGGTCACGGTCGCAGCCTGGAATCAGGCCGTCCATGAATTCGACGACGCTGACCTTGCTGCCCAAGGCGTCATACACCGTGCCCATCTCCAGGCCGATGATGCCGCCGCCGATCACCAGCATGCGTTTTGGGATGTCGGCGAGTTCCAATGCGCCGGTGGAATCCATGATGCGTTCGTCTGTTTTTCCAGTTGCGTCTGTGGGCGCGCCAGGGAATTTGGTCGCCTGCGAGCCTGCGGCGATGATTGCGTTATCGAAGGAAACGGTCGTGACCTTGCCGTCCGCAGCCGTAACCTTGATCTGATTGGGAGATGTGAACTCGCCGACGCCGACGACAGTAGTGACTTCGCGCTGCTTGGCCATCTGTGCCAGACCGCCGGTCAGCTTGGCGACGACATCCTCGGCCTTCCATTTGCGCAAGGCATCAAGGTCTATCTTGGGCGTGCCGAAGCTTACTCCATGATGGCTGGTTTCTTTGGCTTCGGTGATGACCTTGGCCGTATGCAGCAGTGCCTTGGACGGGATGCAGCCTACATTAAGACAGACGCCGCCTAGAGTCGCGTAGCGTTCGATCAGGACGACCTTCTTGCCGAGATCAGCAGCGCGGAAGGCAGCGGTATATCCGCCGGGTCCGCTTCCCAAGACCACCACTTCAGCATGCACATCCCCGCGTTGCACCGTCTGACTCGCCATAACATTGTTGGCTGCGTCACTCGCGGCTGGCCGTACTTCTTGTACTGTCTGCGCCGCTTGCTCCTGGCCGCCGCGTTTTGGCTTCGCATCCGATACAACGGTTGAAGTTGCCGCTGAAGCAGGTGCTGTTTTGGTTTCTGCAGCATCTGCTGTTTCTGCTTCAAGGAGAAGAATTAAGGAGCCCTTGGCGATCTTGTCGCCAACCTTGACCCTGAGTTCCTTGACTGTGCCGGCGTGCGAGGAGGGGATATCCATCGAAGCCTTATCGGATTCCAGCGTGATCAGTGAATCTTCCTTGGCGATGACGTCGCCCGGCTTTACCAGGACATCGATCACATCGACGCTGTCAAAATTGCCAATGTCCGGCACGAGGACTTCAACTAATTTACTCATAATCTTTATTCCTGTTCATTAGCAGGGACAAGCAAAAGCGTCGCGAGCGACTTGGTTGCAAAGCGCTTGCACAGCGAGGTGCAAAGACATACCGTATTGGTAGGCGAGCGTCGAGCGAGCATGCAACGCTGCAAACGAGTTGCGCAGCAGCTTTGGGCATCTACAGAAGTAGTCGGCGGACGTCGGATAGCACCATGCGCAGATGGCTGGTAAACCTTGCCCCATCCGCCCCATCAATGACCCTGTGGTCATAAGAGAGCGACAGCGGCAGAATCAGACGCGGTTCGAAGCTGTTTGTCTTTGCGTTGTATACCGGCTGCATGGACGAGCGCGACACACCCAGAATCGCTACTTCGGGGCAATTGATGATAGGCGTGAACGCCGTACCGCCAACACCGCCAAGGCTAGAAATGGTGAAGCAGCCGCCCTGCATTTCGTCGATCTTGAGCTTGCGTTCGCGGGCACGTGCGGACATCTCACCCAGTTCGCGGGCGATATCCAGTACGTCTTTCTGATTGACGTCGCGGATCACGGGCACCACCAGACCGTCCGGCGTGTCGACCGCAAAACCGATGTGGAAATACTGCTTCATGATCAGCTCATCGCCATTGGGCGACAGCGAGGAATTGAAGGTCGGATACGTGCGCAGCGCATTGACCGCAGCCTTCATGAGGAAAGCCAGCAGCGTGAGTTTGACGTCGCGTTTTTCGGCATCCTTGAGCATGGACTTGCGGAAATCTTCGAGGTCAGTAATGTCCGCCTCGTCGAATTGCGTGACGTGCGGTGCGGTGACCCAATTGCGGTGCAGGTTGGCGCCGGAAATCTTCTTGATGCGCGACAGCGGTTTTGATTCGGTCTTGCCGAACTGGCTGAAATCAATGATCTGCGCGGGCGCGATGTTCATCCCGCTGCCGACCGCCGTCTCTGCCCGAGGCTTGCCGAGCTCGCCCTTCACATAAGCCTGCACGTCTTCCTTGAGGATGCGGCTCTTGGTGCCACTGCCGCTCACCATGCCGAGGTTGACGCCCAGCTCACGTGCGAACTTGCGGATGGACGGGCTCGCATGGGCGAGCTTGCCGGAAGCAACAACGGTACTGGCGCCTACCGGATTCGGCCTGCCTTCAGGTTGTTTCTGTTTGGGCGGCTCAGGTGCCGGGCGCGTAGGAACTGGCACGGGCGGCACAATAGGTGCCTGGGCTTCCGCTACCAATGCGTCTTTTGCTGCAGGCGGCGGTACCGGCTGGCCGGAAGAGGGCACGGATTTGTCTGCAGGTTTGGCTTCGGCGCCGTCTGCTTCCAGCATCAGAATCAGCGCTCCCTGCGCCACCTTGTCGCCAACCTTGACTTTGACTTCCTTGACCGTGCCGCCGAACGGCGCGGGGATATCCATCGAGGCCTTGTCGGATTCCAGCGTAATCAGCGAATCATCCTTGGAGATCGCGTCGCCAGGTTTTACCAATACGTCAATGACGTCGACACTGTCAAAGTTGCCGATATCAGGAACGAGAACTTCCTTTAATGCCATGGTGCAGTCTCCTCCTGGTTAAACCGTGACAGGATTGGGTTTGGTGATGTCGATCTTGTATTTCTTGATGGCTTCTGCAGCCTTGGCGGCAGGCAGCTTGCCTTCATCTGCCAGCGCCTTCAGCGCGGCCAACACGACGTAATAGCGGTCAACCTCGAAGAAGCTGCGCAATGCCTCGCGGGAGTCCGAACGGCCGTAACCATCGGTACCCAGCACCACATAGCGCTGCGGGATGAAGTTGCGAATCTGGTCAGCGAAAGACCGCATGTAATCGGTCGAGGCAATCACCGGGCCCTCGGCCTTTTCGAGGCACTTGCCGACATAGGTCAGCTTTTGCGGCTTCTCGGGATTCAGCAGGTTCCAGCGCTCGACGTCTATGCCTTCACGACGCAGTTCGGTGAAGCTGGTGACACTCCAGATGTCCGCTGCAACGCCCCAGTCCTTCTCCAGCAGTTCGGCTGCGGCGATGACTTCGCGCAGGATGACGCCGCTACCCATGAGCTGGACCTTGGGCGCTTTTCCATCTTTGCCTGCCTTGGATTTGCTGAACGGGTACATGCCCTTGAGGATGCCTTCCTCCACGCCCTTCGGCATTTCCGGATGGCTGTAATTCTCGTTCATGAGGGTGATGTAGTAATACACATCCTCCTGGTTCTGCACCATACGGCGCAGACCTTCCTGAATGATCACGGCCAGCTCGTAGGCAAAAGTCGGATCATAGGAAACGCAGTTCGGAATGGTGGCTGACATCAGATGGCTATGGCCATCCTCATGCTGCAGGCCTTCACCGTTCAATGTGGTGCGACCAGCCGTCGCGCCGAGCAGGAAGCCGCGAGCACGGCTGTCGCCAGCCGCCCAGGCGAGGTCGCCGATGCGCTGGAAGCCGAACATCGAGTAGAAGATGTAGAACGGAATCATCTGCACGCCGGTCACGCTGTAGGAGGTGCCCGCAGCGAGCCAGGATGAGAAGGAGCCGGCTTCGTTGATGCCTTCCTCCAGAATCTGGCCGTCTTTGGATTCCTTGTAGAACATGACCTGGTCGGCATCCTGCGGCTCATACAGCTGGCCCAGGTGCGAGTAGATGCCGAGCTGGCGGAACATGCCTTCCATACCGAAAGTACGCGCTTCGTCAGGGACGATAGGCACGACGAACTTGCCGATCTGCTTGTCGCGCAGCAAGGTCGAGAGGATACGCACGAACGCCATGGTCGTGGAAATCTCGCGCTCGCCGGTGGCGCCCAGCATGTTTTCGAATGCCGACAGCTGCGGCACTGTGAGTTCATTGCCCTTGCGGCGGCGCGTAGGTACGTAGCCGTTCAATGCAGCGCGTCGTTCGCGCATGTACTGCATTTCCGGACTGTCCTCGGATGGCCGATAGAAGCTCAGCTTTTCAACCTGCTCATCGGTCAGCGGCAGGTCGAAGCGGTCGCGGAAAATCTTGAGCGAAGCGATATCCATGCTCTTCTGCTGGTGCGTGATGTTCTGGCCTTCGCCGGCATCGCCCATGCCGTAACCCTTGACGGTCTTGGCGAGAATGACGGTGGGCTGACCTTTGTGCCTGGTGGCTGCGGCATAAGCGGCATATACCTTGTGCGGATCGTGACCGCCGCGGTTGAGGCGCCAGATATCCTGGTCGGACATGGCAGCAACCATATCCTTGAGCTCCGGATACTTGCCGAAGAAATGTTCGCGCGTGTAGGCGCCGCCCTTGGCCTTGAAGTTCTGGTATTCGCCGTCCACGGCTTCGTCCATGCGCTTCCTGAGCAGGCCGTCCTTGTCCATGGCGAGCAGAGGATCCCAATAGGAACCCCAGATGACCTTGAGCACATTCCAGCCGGAACCGCGGAAATCGGCTTCCAGTTCCTGGATGATTTTGCCATTGCCGCGCACAGGACCGTCGAGGCGCTGCAGGTTGCAGTTGATGACGAAAATGAGGTTATCGAGCTTCTCGCGTGAAGCCAGCGAAATCGCGCCCAGCGACTCCGGTTCGTCCATTTCGCCGTCGCCGCAGAATACCCAGACCTTGCGGTCCGAAGTATCGGCAATGCCGCGGTCGTGCATGTACTTGAGGAAGCGCGCCTGATAGATCCCCTGCAATGGACCCAAGCCCATGGATACGGTAGGGAACTGCCAGAAATCCGGCATGAGCCACGGGTGAGGGTAGGACGAGAGTCCGTTGCCGCCGGTTTCAATGCGGAAGTTGGACATCTGGTCTTCGTTCAGACGGCCTTCCAGGAAGGCGCGCGCGTAGATGCCTGGAGACGAATGTCCCTGGAAATAAATCAGATCGCCGCCAAAGCTTTCACTGGCGCCGCGGAAGAAATGGTTGAAGCCGATGTCGTACAGCGTTGCTGCCGACTGGAAGCTGGCAATATGACCGCCCACGCCCGGCGATTTCTCGTTGGCGCGCAATACGCACATGATTGCATTCCAGCGGATCAGCGCGCGGATCTTGCGCTCCATGGTGGGGTCGCCCGGCAGCTTCTGCTGCAGGTGGACGGGGATGGTGTTGAGATAGGCCGTGGTGGCGTTATAAGGTAAATACGCTCCGGAGCGGCGAGCCTTGTCGATCAAGGTTTCCAGCAGGAAATGCGCGCGTTCCGTTCCCTCCTGTTCCAGAACCGCCTCGATGGCCTCAAGCCATTCCTGGGTCTCTTGCGGGTCAGTATCGGGGGTTAATGCCATGTATGGTTCTCCGGGGAAACTTTTGTCCCGCTGTCGGTATAATCAGGTAGACAAAAGGATGTAAGCCAAGATTGAATTTCAAGTTCGCTGTATCAGCCAATGCGATTGAATATTTAGTTGGATGCACGTAACGGTTAGATGCACTTGCGGCTTTTGCGAAGCGCGTAGTTTCGCTTCTTTGACTGTTTTGGTCAAGTTAAAAGGCGCCTGCCAAAGCGCGCTGCGACGGCCCGCAAACCTTGCCAGTTCTGATAGAGAGGAAGTTTATGCCCGCCAGGATTACCCAGTTTATCGCCCCTGCCGATGAGGAAGCTTTGCGTGACGTTTCGCACGTGTTGTTCGTGCTGCCAGAGCTGCGGCCGGGGTCCTTGCCGTTTGCCGTCGCACTTGACGCCAGGCTCAAGCGCAGCCGCCAGGAGTATGCCGAGCTTGGCAAGTCGGCACTGACAGGAGATTTGCCGAACGGCATCGCGGCAAGCTGGGTAGTGCTGGACCAAAAACTTGAAACCTTCCAGCGTCATACTTTGCTGCGCAAGGCGGTCAAGCCGCTGCTGGATGAGAAGCCGCAACAGCTGGCAATCTGCGTCTACGGCGATGACAAAACGCGCTCACGCGCAGCACACGATGCTCTTTATGTAGCGCTGGTCAACGCGGTCGAGCTGCCTTCCCGTAAAGGCAGGCAGGAAGCGCGACCGCTGCAGGAGATCTTGCTGCATGGCTGGCAGAGTGCGGACGAGTTCGCAGAAGTGCGCGGCCTGCAGAACGGCAACACCTTGGCGCGCGAACTTACCATGCTGCCGCCAAATGAATTGACACCGACCTTGTATCGCGAGCGCATCAGGAAACTGGCAGAACAATACGGTTGGCAGCATGAGGAATACGACATGGATCGGCTGCGTGGCATAGGCGCAGGCGCTTTCGTCGCCGTGGCGCAGGGATCGCAGCCGCAGGATGCCGCCATCGTGCATCTGACCTATGTACCGCAAGGTGGTGAAAAGCGCATGGCGCTGATCGGCAAGGGCATCTGCTTCGATACCGGCGGGCATAATCTCAAGCCCGCGCGTTACATGCAGGGCATGCATGAAGACATGAACGGCTCGGCAGTCGCGCTGGGTATTCTTTCCGCTGCAACGGAAACCGGACTTTCGATGCAAATCGACTGCTGGCTGGCCATCGCGCAGAACCACATCGGCCCCGGGGCCTACAAGCAGAACGATATTGTGACAGCGCTCAACGGCATGACCATCGAAGTGGTGCATACCGATGCCGAGGGACGCATGGTGCTCTCCGATACGCTGACGCTGGCTTCGCGCGGCAAGCCTGATTTCATGCTGGATTTCGCAACCCTGACCGGCAGCATGGGCGTGTCAGTGGGAGATCGCTACAGCGGCGTTCTGGGCAACCGTCCCGAACTGTTATGCAAGGCGATAGGCGCAGGACGCGCTGCAGGCGAACGCGTGGCGGCATTCCCGTTCGATGAGGATTACGATGAAGAATTGGAAAGCAGCGTGGCAGACATCAAGCAGTGCACGATAGATGGCGGTGCCGATCACATCTTGGCGGCGCGATTCCTGTCGAAATTCATCGAAGGCGACGTGCCCTGGGTGCATGTGGATTTGTCATCCAGCAACCGCAAGGGCGGCCTGGGTGCAGTGGCAAGCGACGTCACCGGTTTCGGCGTGGCCTTCGGACTGCAGATGCTGCGTATTGTCAGCGAAAGATGAACCTCAGGGGTTGTGATCCTTGGTGCGGGTTTTGGACACGCCCATCATGATGCCGATACCCAGCAGGATCAGGCAGGTGATGGCGATGTAAATGCTATCCACGCCGGCGGTGACCAAAGCCCAGGCAACACCGCCAATAAAGATGATAAAGCCGATCAGGTAGATGGCGAACGACATTTGAAGCCTCCTCAGACATCTGTTGATTGAAGGCGGCAGTGGCCGCACGATGTCGCAAGAATGAATCAGCGGCGCAGCTCAGTCTGTACGATGGGACGCCAATCAAGAGCGCGTCTAATTATCGAAACTGGCAGCCTGGCCTATGAGCAGCCCCTGGTAGCCGTGGAGCTCGCCCCTGACTTCAATACCGCCATCAGTGATCTCAAACAACTTGATCTGCTTGTTATGGTTGATGCCGCGCAATTTGACCACCGAAAGAACGCGACCCAGTTCACCGCTCATTTCCACGTAGCGCAAAAGCACAATACCGTCGGTGAGGAAGGCATTGCCGAAGCTGCTGAAGCTTAATTCTGTAAAGCGGTCATCCATCTCGGTGGCCATGATCAATGTGCCTCCTTTGGATGTCAGGGCGGAGGTCATGCGGTACAGTGAATTCCGGTAGTTGTCGCGGAATTCCGGTGCCAGCGCGAGTTCGAAACCCGACAGCGAATCGAAAAAGACGCGCTTGATATCGTGCTTGTCGATCAGTGCGAGTGCGTCGTGCAGAACTTCGTCAATCGAAAGATCGATGGAATGCAGGTTCATGATGTGAACCAGGCCTTGCGCCATGTATTCGCCAAGTTTTTCATTGATGATGGCAAGCGAGCTGCCGCCGACGGAGATTATCAAGCCCGGCTCGCCTCCCTGTGCGCCATTCCTGATGAATTCGGTTCCCAGGACTGTCTTGCCGGAGCCAGAGGGTCCCACCACCAGCAGGTTGTAATTTTCGGGCAAGCCACCGTCCATCATTTCATCCAAACCAGCAGACCCTGTTGAAAGGCGATTGGTGGAAATGCCTTTATCATGCTCCTTGAATTGCAGCAGTTCCCTCGGGAAAATCTCAACACCTGCGCTGGTGATGCGGAAAGTGTGCATGCCCGGCGTCTGCGCGCGGCCGCGCATCTTGAGTATGCCCATTTTGCGCACCATGGCATTGCGGTCGATGTTCTGGGTGAACCAGATAATGGAGTCGGCAATGGTAAAAATGGGGTTGGAGTTTGTTTCGGCAGCGACGTATTCCCCGATCAGGAAAGTCGTGGCCTGCCAATTGGTCATCTGCATCGCCAGATACTGACCGAATTTCTGAACGCTGGATTCCGTGACATCGTCGTTGAACTGCTTGCTAATGATGGAGCGGAACGAATCCACAAATACCAGACTGGGCGAGAAATCGCGTACTTCCTTAACAATGCGGGCGAGGATTTTCTCAAAACTGCCCTCGACGACTTCGGCGCCCAGATTGACGAAGCGAATGCTTTCCTCGATCTTCTCGGTATCAAAAAAATCGAACTGCTGTTGATAGCGCAGCATCTTGAGTGGCGGCTCGCCAATCGCAGTGAAGAAGATGGCGCGGCGGTCAGGATTGGCCAGTGCAAACATGATCTGCTGGCAGAAAGTGGTTTTGCCGGAACCTGGCGCACCGCTAATGAGGTTGAACGAATATTCCGGCAAGCCGCCGCCGAGCAATGAGTCCAGCCCTGGCACGCCCGTCTTCAGTAAATTGATCGTCTCACTGCTCACTAGGAGATCTCCTGCTCATTGGACTCATCTTTATCATCGGAAATACCTGTCAAAAAAACACGCATTGTCAGGCGTTCGCCGATCAGCGTGGATAACAATTCGAAGAAACACGTCAAAACGTCAATACAGGTTGTGAGTGCAACCTCTGGCGGCTGCTGGCGCAGGCTTCCCCATACACTGGTATACAACGACTCATCAAGAACCGCTTTATGCCCATGAGGAAGCCAGGAGTGGCTGGAGGACTGGATGGATACGCAGCGTTCAAACAGGGAAGCCACGCCAAGCCGGCCGATCATGCGCGCCAGCGGCAGAGAGACCTGGTCCCAGATTTCCATACTGGCAGTCACGATATTTTCGCTATTGCCAGCTTCCCGCTCGAGTATCTTCGCGATTTTTTCGCGGCGTACGCTGTTCGGTTCCATTTGCCTGCTAATGATTGCGGTGGGGGGATTATATATGCCTGGTGTTAAAAACCAGGCATAGCCTGTCTGGAAGAAATCCTGAATCCAAACGGGCATAACTCTAGAACCGCCCAGCAAGAAATTTGGTACGCTCAGCCACATAAGAGAATGAGGCAGATACAAATTCAAGTGCGCTACTCCCATTTGGCCTCCACGGCCCGCATGATGACCTCATGCTCAACATAGCGTGCATAGTAGTCGAGCTCGTATCGCTTGAGGTCGCCGCGGCCACTCTCCTGCCATTCCCTCAAGGCCAGCAGCATGCGATCGCGAATATTGCGCAAGCTGCCTGTAATTTCTTGGGTAAACCCTGTGGTGGTATCAGTCATCTGGACATGTGCAGGCTCGGTCGCACTCTGGATGAAGGTAATCGACAGCTTAAGCATAGTATTCGCAAACAATGATCAAACAGAGCTGGCATAGCGCCGGAGTATTGCACCCAGCTCTCGAAACAACATGCTCCCGCTTGCGCAGTAGCCTAGCACATCGAAAGCAAAAAATTACCGGATCGAATACGATTGGAAAAGAATTTAATTAGAAGTTGGTTTGATAATAGATGCGGTTGAGCAGGACGGCTGTGTGCTCAATAACATTGCGGTTCAATATCTATTTGCAACTCAGGCATTTTCCCTTGACCGTGTCCCAGCCTTTGACCGAGGCCAGGCCCTTGACGTCTTTCATAATGGCGCCATCCACAACTGCTTCGCTCATGTCAGCGCCAGTGAGATCGGCACCTGTCAGGTCAGCCTGGCTCAGGTCAGCGCGATGCAGGTTGGTGTTGCGCAGGTTGGCGCCGCGCATATCGGCGAAACTGAAATTGGCGATGTTGAGGTCGGCGCCCTCGAAATTGGCATTAGCGAACTTGCCGCTGGTGGAATCGAATTTCATCTGCCCCATGGGCTGATTGCCGATATCCAGCCCGAAGCGCCCCTTGCGGATATCCGCGCCGCTCATGTCCACCGAGGGCAGCGTACCGATGACGCGTGCATTGCTGAGGTTGGCCTCGCGGAAAATGGTCTTGTCGAAAATGGCCTGGAAGATAGTCGCATCAGAAAGGTTGGCGCCGGTGAAGTCGGTATTCTCCAGCCGCGCCAGGTTGAGGTACGCGCGGCGCAGGTCGGCGCCCTTGAGTTTCGCTCCCATGAGATAGGCACCGAAAAAGCTGGTGTTGACCATCTTGCAGTGACCCAGATCCATCTTGTTGAATTCGAGGTAGCCAAGGTCTTTGTCCGATAAATCGCAATCGTTGTTGTTGATTTCTGCCAGCGCGGCTTCCTGCGTCATTTTTTCGCGCGGTGCTTCTGCAGCCTGGGCGTAAAAGGCTTCGGCCTTCATGACGGTGGCTTGCGGATTCTGCATGAAGGCGTCTTTGGACTGCTCGCTGCCGAAGCAATAGGTCTTGCCTTCATATTCTGTTTTGATCGAGCAGTCGGTTTTCATGACCAGTTCATTGCTCAGGCTAGTGGTGCAGTTATCGTCGAATTCTGCAGCGAATGCAGCGCTGTTAAGGAGCAGGAAAAGCGATAAAGCGGCGAATCTGAACTTGGGCATGGCGAACCTCCGCTAGGTTTTCCATTAGTACCTGTATTGGTGCATTAGTTCCGCATGAGCCAAGCTTAAGAGACTGATTGCCTTGATGAAATCTCCAGGTGTCAACTCAAGCCGGGCTGTTGTCGTTGAAGCCTTATCAGCGTGTATAGGCGGATATTCGAAAAGAGAAAGCGAGGATTTAGATGCGTAAGGTAATGATCATCCCTGCCATATTGGCAGCCGGTTTTGCAGTGCCTGCCATGGCCGGGCACGAGTATTTCGATGAAGCGCGTGTGATTGCTGTGACGCCTCAGACCGAGCGCGTGAATTACCCCAGGGAAGAATGCCGCACCGAGTATGTACGTGAAAACGTATCCAGCCGTTCTCCCGTTGGCGCCATCATCGGCGGTATTGCCGGCGGCCTGCTGGGTAGTCAGGTAGGCAAGGGCAGCGGACGTGTGGCTGGTGCAGCAGTGGGCGCGGGTGTAGGCGCCGTAGTGGGCGACCGCATGAGCACACGCCAGGCAAGTTATGAAACGCGCCCGGTCGAGCATTGTAAGATGGTAGATAGCTGGCAGACGGTCACCAGCGGCTATCACGTGACCTATCGTTATAACGGTCGTAATTACACAACGTTCACGGATAGCGACCCCGGCAGCACCATCCCCATCAGGGTTGCGGTTTCGCCGGAGAATGCGCGCGAGGTGAGCTATTACGAGCCGGTGGCAAGACCTGTATCAACCAGGCCGGTATACCGCGAGCCTGTTGTTATTCGTATCAGCTCGGACCGCGGCTACCGAGGTTCGCATGGCAAGGGCCATGACAAACATCGCAATCGCTGGTAATGCAACGCAATAGAAAGCCGCCGATTGGCGGCTTTTTTATTTCCCTGTCGTGGCAAGATCGGCAGGGATGATGGCGCGCAACACAGCCTGCTCCTTGCCATCATGGTTTTCTGTCGAAAGCCACCAGACATTGCCTATATCGACAGCCCAGTACTGGGGATGGCCGGTAATGGCAAGTGCGGCTGCAGCTCCCAACGCCGGCTGATGGCTTACCAGTAGCACATTTTCCGCTGCATCAGACCAGCCTGCGGCCTGCAGTATGGCTTCGGGTTCGGCATCCGGAGCAAGTGCATCGTGCGTGATAAAATCCATGCCAAGCGCGGCTGCGGTTTCCTGCGCGCGACGAGCCGGACTGACCAGAATTCGGATATTTTGCGGCAGACGCGAACGCAGCCAGTCTGCCATTGCGGCAGCTTGTTTCCGGCCGTCGGCGGTAAGCGCTCTTTCAATATCGGGTTTGGTGGCGGCGGCTTCTGCATGCCGCCATAAAAGCAATTCCATATCTTTAATCTTAACTGTAGCTGGTGCGGGGCTAAAGCGGCATGAATATTCAGGTGTTCCTCGAGCTCGATTCCTTGCTGCTCACTCAACCCGGCTTTGCCATGCCAGCATTGGAACATTTGCTGGCAAAAGGGTCAGTTAGCAAAAGCACGCAGGTGTTCGAAGCGGCACTGTGCGAAGCATTTGGCATCAAAAAGCAATTGGACTGGCCGGTGGCATCCCTGTCCTGGTTGGGTGAGGGCAATGATCCCGGCGATGAATGCTGGCTGTACGCCGATCCGGTCAATCTGCAACTGCAGCGTGACTATTTCTCGCTTAATCTCCCAGTACCTGTGCCGCTTGATTTGGCAGAGTCGGAGGAACTAAGCGCATCACTGAATCGACATTTCAGCGAAGACGGATTGCAATTTTGCGTGACATCATCCGGGCAATGGTATTTGCGGATGGCTTCTGCGGTTGCAGTTAAGACCAGCTTTCCGGCGCAGGCCGCGGGCCGCGATATACGCGACTTTCTTCCTGTAGGCGCGGAGGCAGATAAATTGCGCAGCGTACTCAATGAGATGCAGATGCTGCTGCACGAACATCCGGTCAACAAGGCGCGAGAGGAACGGGGGGAAGTCATCATCAATAGTCTATGGCTTTCGGGCAGTGGCCGCGTGCCGATTCAGACGCTTGATTCCTCCATCACGATATTCACCGATATCGCGTTGGCGAAGGGGCTAGCGCTGGTGACAGGCAACTCTGCACATCCCTTGCCTGGCGATTTTTCAGCGCTGGATAAAGAGCTGGCGCATGCCATGCTCGTACCCGGGAAATCGGCGCAAAGTGATGAACAATGGTTCTTGCCTATGTCTCTTGCCTTGAAGGCTGGCAAGATCCGGCATTTGACCATAGAGCTTTTTGCCAATGATCAGCATGTGCATCTCGAAGTCTACCCTGTCGATATGTGGAAGTTCTGGCGCAAGCCACAGCCGTTAGGGGCCTGTTTCCAGTGGTAAATATCGTGCAGCGCGATTATGACGCCACGGTTGCGTCGGCACTTGCCGCTCACGGTATCCATCCCGTGCTGGCGCGCATCCTGACGGCGCGCGGCATCACGAGCACTACCCAGCTGGAGTGCAGCCTCAAGGGCCTGATTCCGCCGGAGCATCTGCTTAACAACAATAGGATGGCGCAGCTGCTGGCCGATGCCATAGCACAGCAGAAACATCTGCTGGTGATAGGCGATTACGACGCAGATGGCGCTACAGCGACAGCAGTGGCTGTCCGCGGACTGCGCAGTATGGGAGGCAAAGTTGATTTTCTGGTGCCCAACCGTTTTGAGTACGGCTATGGCCTGACACCCGAAATCGTCGAGCTGGCAGCTGTACGCCAGCCGGATATCATCATCACGGTGGATAACGGCATTGCCAGTGTGGGGGGCGTGTCTGCGGCCAACAGGCTGAGCATTCAGGTGCTCGTGACGGATCATCACTTGCCGGGAGAGGAAACGCCGGAAGCCGCCTGTATCATCAATCCCAATCAGCGCGGCTGTGATTTTCCCAGCAAGAATCTGGCTGGGGTTGGTGTGATTTTCTATGCGCTCCTGGCATTACGTGCCGAGTTGCGGGAACGCGATTATTTCAAGGACAAGCCTGAGCCCAACCTGACGGAACTGCTGGATCTGGTTGCGCTGGGTACGGTGGCCGATCTGGTCCGGCTGGATGACAACAATCGAATCCTGGTCGAGCAGGGGTTGCGGCGCATACGTGCCGGCAAGGGCTGTCCGGCCATTCGCGCCTTGTTGAAGTTAGGCGGCCGGGATTACACGCGTGTCTGCGCGCAGGACTTGGGATTTTGTGTCGGTCCACGGCTCAATGCCGCCGGCAGATTGGACGACATGTCGCTGGGCATTGCCTGCCTGCTTACCGGTAGCGAGGAAGAGGCGGAACGCATGGCTCGGCAGCTGCATGAGCTGAACCACGCGCGGCGCAATATTGAAGCGGATATGCAGGAGATGGCGACGCTGGCGCTGGAGGATGTCGATTGCAGCGATAGGTTCAGCCTCAGCCTTTACCATCCTGAATGGCATCAGGGTGTCATTGGCATACTTGCTTCGCGCATGAAAGAGCGCCATCACCGTCCGGTCATCGCGTTTGCCAGAGGCGGTGACGAAGGTCTGCTTAAAGGATCAGGCCGTTCCATCAACGGGCTGCATCTGCGCGATGCACTTGATCTGGTCTCCAAGCGGCATCCCGGTTTGTTGCTCAAGTTCGGCGGTCACGCCATGGCGGCAGGGCTGACGATCCGCGAGCAGGATTTCGCTCGTTTCAATCTGGCGTTCGAAGTCATCGCGACGGAACTGCTGACACCGGCCGATCTGGAAGCCGTGATTGAAGTGGACGGCACCCTTGAGGTGCAGCACATGCATTGGGAGCTGGCGCAGATACTGGAACAGCAGGTCGTCTGGGGGCAGGGCTTTCCTCCGCCTGTATTCTGTGATGAGTTCATGGTGGTAGATCAGCGTATCGTGGGCGAGAAACATCTGAAGCTGATCCTGGAAAAAGGAGAGAAACGCTTTGATGCCATCTTCTTCCAGCAGCAGGAATTCCTCCCCGGTAGGATTCATGCCGTATATCAGCTGCAGACCAATCAATATAATGGCATGGTATCGCTGCAGATTTGCCTGCGGCACTGGCGGGAATCTGTCCAGCCGCAAGCCGTTACGTTGACCCACCCATAACCCCCAAGTAAAATCGGCACCTTTTTCAGGATCATCAATGCGCCGTAAGCTCGTTGTAGGCAACTGGAAGATGCATGGCAGCCTGGTCAGAAACGAGGCGCTTATCTCCAGCCTGATTGCGGGGCTGAGCGATCTTGAAAATGCCGATTACGCTGTCTGCGTACCGCATCCCTACTTATTCCAGGCACAACAACTGCTGCAGGGCACAAACATCGCCTGGGGCGGGCAGAACGTCAGCCAGTATGAGGAAGGTGCTTATACCGGCGGTGTCTCAGCGCACATGCTGCGGGATTTTGGTTGTGCTTACGCCATCATCGGCCATTCAGAGCGGCGCGCACTGATCCATGAAACCAACAAAAGCGCTGCTGCAAGCTTTGGCGCGGCATTGAAAGCCGGGCTTACACCGATTTTCTGTGTAGGCGAAACACTTGAAGAGCACAAGGCCGGGCTTGCCCAGAAGGTGGTAGAACAACAGATGAATGCCATCATCGCAACGCTGGGCATGGAGGGATTTTCCCGGGCGGTGCAGCAGCGTGCGGTACTGGCTTATGAGCCCGTTTGGGCGATTGGCACCGGCAATACGGCAACGCCGGAGCAGGCGCAGGCCATGCACGTATTCATTCGCAGCGCTATTGCGGAGCTGGATGCGGGCGTCGCTTCACGCGTCAGAATCATCTATGGGGGTAGCGTAAATCCCTCAAATGCGGCACAATTATTCGTTATGCCGGATATTGACGGCGGGTTGATCGGACGCGGTTCTCTGAGTGCCGATGACTTTATGGAAATCTGTCGCGCTGCTTCTTATTCTGGCAGCGGGAATTGAGGAAAAATGGAAACATTTGTAATGGCAGTGCATGTGCTTGCCTCTGTTGGGGTGATAGGCCTCGTGCTGCTACAGCATGGCAAGGGGGCCGACATGGGAGCCGCGTTTGGTAGCGGCGCTTCAGGTAGCCTGTTCGGTGTTAGCGGGTCTTCCAATTTCCTGAGCCGTGCAACCGCCCTGCTGGTGACTATCTTTTTCATTACTAGCCTGGCCCTGGCCTATCTATCTGGCCATCGCGGGGATGGATCAAGTGTAATCAAGAACGCGGTGCAAACGACCGCGCCGGCAACCAGGACGCAGGGTGAAACCAAGCCTGCCGAAACTACAGCCGAGGATGTGCCGCAATAGTTTGAACTGACCGGATTGCCCGCAATCCAAAATGCCGTCGTGGTGGAATTGGTAGACACGCTATCTTGAGGGGGTAGTGGCGAAAGCCGTGTGAGTTCGAGTCTCACCGACGGCACCATCGAATTAAATGATGCCCTGTTGTCTTAGTCTGATAACAGGGCAAACAGGGATACAACGTGCTGGAAAATTATTTTCCGATTCTGCTTTTCATTATCGTCGGTCTTGCCGTCGGTGTTGTTCCCTTGATCCTTGGCAAACTTCTTGCCCCAAACAAGCCTGACAGTGAAAAGAATTCCCCTTATGAATGCGGTTTCGAAGCTTTCGAAGACGCACGCATGAAATTCGATGTGCGCTATTACCTTGTGGCTATTCTATTCATCCTGTTCGATCTTGAAATCGCGTTCCTGTTTCCGTGGGCTGTCGTACTGCAGGAAATCGGCTTGTTCGGCTTCATCTCCATGATGGTATTTCTGGCGATTCTCGTCGTCGGATTCATCTATGAATGGATGAAAGGGGCGCTGGAGTGGGAATAAACATCGGGAGCAGTAAACAGGTTCATACGCGAAGCGTGGGATGTGCACGTCCGCGAGCGATGTTAGGACGCCGAATAAGTCATTCCGGATTTTTAAGAATGGTAACTGAGGCGTCGGAAGCGGGCATGATTTTGGATTTCGGCTTTCGCCACGAGGTGCTGACATGAGCATCGAAGGCGTCATGGAAAAAGGCTTCGTCACGACGACGCTGGATACGGTGATCAATTACACGCGTACCGGCTCGTTGTGGCCGATGACATTCGGCCTTGCCTGCTGCGCGGTCGAAATGATGCACGCCGGAGCTGCGCGCTACGATCTCGACCGCTTCGGTATCGTGTTCCGTCCCAGTCCCCGCCAGTCAGACGTGATGATCGTTGCCGGCACGCTGGTGAACAAGATGGCGCCGGCGCTGCGCAAGGTCTATGACCAGATGGCGGAGCCGCGCTGGGTCATTTCGATGGGCTCCTGTGCCAACGGCGGCGGTTATTACCACTATTCCTATGCCGTGGTTCGCGGCTGTGACCGGATTGTGCCCGTTGATGTGTATGTACCGGGTTGTCCACCCACTGCGGAAGCCTTGCTGTACGGCATCATCCAGTTGCAGAACAAGATTAAGCGCACGAACACGATCGCCAGATAAATGACCAATCGTATAGAAACTCTTCTGGAATCCCTGACGTCGGCCTTGGGTGAGCGCGTCACCAAGGTCGTCGAATATGTGGACGAAGTCACGATCGAGTGCAAGGCCGGCGATGTGCTGGAGGTATGCACGACTTTGCGCGACCATCCAGCGCTGAAGTTTGAACAACTCATGGATTTGTGCGGTGTGGACTATGCCGACTATGGCGACGGCTCCTGGGATGGTTTGCGTTTCGCCGTGGTCTACCATTTTCTTTCTATCAGCCTGAACCAGCGAGTGCGGTTGCGGGTGTTTGCGACGGATGAGGATTTCCCGGTATTGCCGACCGTGACGCATATCTGGTCCGGCGCCAACTGGTTTGAGCGCGAGGCATTCGATCTTTACGGCATCATGTTCGAGGGTCATCCCGACCTGCGCCGGCTACTGACCGATTATGGCTTTGTCGGTCATCCGTTCCGCAAGGATTTCCCCATGATCGGCAATGTAGAGATGCGTTACGACCCCGACCAGCAGCGTGTCATTTATCAGCCGGTGTCGATCGAAATGCGCAACAACGTGCCTCGCATTATTCGCGAAGAAGGCTTCCATGGTGAGCCAGGATTCAAGAATGGATAAATCAAGTGGCTGAGATACGTAACTATACGATGAACTTTAGCTCCGGCCGTGCTACGCACTTAACTTGCTGGCGCAAATTAGCCTGCACTGAAGTTCATGGTTTTCGGTGGGCCGGAATTGCGGTTTCTGCTGATGGAGTAGTTTATTAAATGGCCGAAATCAGAAACTACACCATGAACTTTGGTCCGCAGCATCCGGCAGCGCACGGTGTGCTTCGCCTGGTGCTGGAGCTGGACGGCGAGGTTATTCAGCGCGCTGATCCGCACGTAGGCCTGCTGCATCGCGCCACCGAGAAGCTCGCAGAAAATCGTACCTACCTGCAATCCGTGCCTTATATGGACCGGCTCGATTATGTGTCCATGATGAGTAACGAGCATGCCTATGTGATGGCGATTGAGAAACTGCTCAAACTCGATGTGCCGATTCGCGCGCAGTACATCCGTGTCATGTTCGACGAAATCACGCGCATCCTGAATCATCTCCTGTGGCTGGGTGCGCATGCTCTCGACGTGGGCGCCATGACCGTGTTCCTGTATGCATTCCGTGAGCGTGAAGACCTGTTCGATGTCTATGAAGCGGTTTCCGGCGCGCGCATGCATGCAGCTTATTACCGCCCGGGCGGCGTTTATCGCGACCTGCCGGGCCGCATGCCGCAGTACGAAAAATCGCCGCTGCGCAGCGATGACGAAATCAAAAAGCTCAATGAAAACCGCCAAGGCTCACTGCTGGATTTTATCGAGGATTTCACCAATCGCTTTCCGGCTTATGTGGACGAATACGAAACCCTGTTGACCGATAACCGCATCTGGAAGCAGCGCACCGTCGGCATCGGCGTGGTCAGTCCTGAGCGCGCACTGGCACTGGGCTTCAGCGGCCCCATGCTGCGCGGCTCGGGAATCGAGTGGGATCTGCGCCGCAAGCAGCCGTATGAAGTCTACGACAGGCTGGATTTTGACATCCCCATCGGCATCAACGGCGACTGCTACGACCGTTACCTGGTGCGGATTGAAGAATTCCGTCAGAGCAACCGCATCATCAAGCAGTGTATCGACTGGCTGCGCAAGAATCCCGGCCCGGTGATTACTGACAATAACAAGATCGCGCCACCTTCACGTGAAGAGATGAAGCAGGAGATGGAAGCGCTGATCCATCACTTCAAGCTGTTCACCGAAGGCTTCCATATTCCGCCCGGCGAAGCTTACGCCGCTGTCGAGCACCCGAAGGGCGAGTTCGGTATTTACCTGATTTCTGATGGCGCCAACAAGCCTTATCGTGTGAAGATTCGCGCTGCCGGCTTCCCGCATCTGGCGGCACTGGATGAGATGGTAAAGGGGCACATGATTGCTGACCTTGTAGCCATCATTGGAACGCAAGATATAGTTTTTGGCGAAATTGATAGATAAATGTTATCCGACGAATCCTTGAGAAAAATAGACCGCGAGCTGACCAAATACCCACTTGAGCGTCGCCAGGCCGCGGTGATGGCTGCACTGCAGATCGCACAGGAAGAGAAGGGCTGGCTGTCCAAGGAAACCATCAGCGAAGTGGCTGAGTATCTGGGCATCCCCGATATCGCCGCGCTTGAGGTGGCGAGCTTCTACACCATGTATGAGACCGCGCCGGTCGGCAAATACAAGATCACCGTTTGCACCAACATTTCATGCATGCTGCGAGATTCGCAAACCATCGTGGATCACCTGGAAGAACGCCTGGGCATCGGCTTCAACGAAACAACGCCTGACGGCAGATTTACGCTCAAGGAAGGCGAATGCATGGGCGCGTGTGGTGGCGCACCCTTACTCCTCGTCAACAACACCAGAATGTGCGAATTCCTGACGCCCGAAAAAGTGGACGAAATCCTGGAGGATCTCAAGTAGCATGGCCACAGCACCCGGCAAACTAAACCAGGTCTGCCTGCGCACCTTAGGCGTGGCAGAGCCGCATACGCTGCAGAGATACCTCAGCCTGGGCGGTTACGAGCAATTCAAGCGTATTGTGACCGACAAGACGAAGGCAACGGATATCATCAGCCAGGTCAAGCTCTCCGGCCTGCGCGGACGCGGCGGTGCAGGTTTTCCCACCGGACTCAAGTGGAGCTTCATGCCGCGCTATTACGACGGCACCAAGTACCTCGTCTGCAACAGCGACGAAGGCGAACCCGGCACCTTCAAGGATCGCGACATCATTCGCTACAACCCGCATCAGCTGATCGAAGGCATGGCGATTGCCGCCTATGCGCTGGGTGCGCGGGTGGCTTACAACTATATCCACGGCGAGATCTGGCAGGACTACAAGAAATTCGAGACCGCGCTGGATGAGGCGCGTGCAGCAGGCTACCTGGGCGAAAATCTGTTCGGTACTGGTTTCAGCTTCGACCTTTACGCCGTGCATGGTTACGGCGCCTACATCTGCGGCGAGGAAACCGCACTCATGGAATCGCTTGAAGGCAAGAAAGGTCAGCCGCGCTTCAAGCCGCCTTTCCCTGCGAGCTATGGCGTTTTTGGCAAGCCGACTACCATCAACAACACCGAAACGCTGGCTTCCATCCCCTGGATCATGCAGCACGGCGGCCAGGCTTTTCAGGAGCTGGGCGTCGAGAATTCCGGCGGCAGCAAAATTTTTTCGGTGTCCGGCCATGTAGAGTTGCCAGGCAATTTCGAAGTGAACATGGGCATCCCGTTTGCCGAACTGCTGCAGATGGCAGGCGGCGTGTGGAAAGGCCGCAAGCTCAAGGCGGTCATTCCGGGTGGGCCATCCACTGCCGTCATGCCGGCCGATGTCATCATGAACGCCAATATGGATTACGACAGCCTGGCCAAGGCCGGCTCCAGTCTGGGCGCCGGCTCGGTCATCGTCATGGATGAAACGACTTGCATGGTCAAAGCCCTCAAGCGCCTGTCCTATTTCTTCTATGAGGAATCCTGCGGCCAATGCACACCCTGCCGCGAGGGTACAGGCTGGCTTTACCGCATGGTGAATCGTATCGTGAATGGTGAAGGCCGCATGGAAGATCTGGAATTGCTGACTGATGTCAGCAGCAATATCTCCGGCCGCACCATTTGTGCCCTGGGCGATGCTGCAGCGACGCCAGTGCTGAGTTTTATCAAGCACTTCCGTCCTGAATTCGAGTATTACATCCGCCACGGCAGAAGCATGGTGAAAGATGGTGTGGCTAATCCGGTTATGGTGGAAGCGTAATGTTGAAAGTTGAAATTGACGGCGTCGAAGTCGAAGTCGATCACGGCACAACCATAATTGATGCCGCGGACAAGCTCGGCATTGCTATCCCGCGTTTCTGTTATCACAAGAAACTGTCGGTAGCTGCCAATTGCCGCATGTGCCTGGTGCAGGTGGAGAAATTCAACAAGCCGCTGCCTGCCTGCGCAACCCCTGCAGCTGAAGGCATGAAAATCTACACGCGCTCCAAGGCTGCGATCGAGGCGCAGAAGAGCGTCATGGAATTCCTGCTGATCAACCATCCGCTGGATTGCCCGATCTGCGATCAGGGCGGCGAATGCGACCTGCAAGATCTGGCGGTGGCCTATGGTTCCAGCGGCTCGCGCTACGCCGAGGAAAAGCGTGTGGTGCTGAATAAATATATTGGTCCGCTGGTTGCGACCGATATGACGCGCTGTATCCAGTGCACGCGTTGCGTCCGTTTCCTCAAGGAAGTCGGCGGCATGATGGAGCTGGGCATGGTAGGCCGCGGTGAACATGCGGAAATCACCGCCTATGTGGATAAAAGCGTGGAGTCCGAGCTCTCTGGCAATATCATCGATCTGTGCCCGGTTGGCGCCCTGACCAGCAAGCCGTTCCGTTACACGGCGCGTCCATGGGAGCTGGCGCATCGTCCTTCCATCGCACCGCATGATGGTCTTGGCTCGCACATCGACGTGCACGTGAAGGAAGGCCGCGTCATGCGCGTCATCCCGCGTGAGAAGGAAAGCATTAACGAGTGCTGGCTGTCGGACCGCGATCGCTTCTCTTACGAAGGCCTCAACAGCGGCGATCGCTTGAAAGCGCCAATGATCCGCCATCACGGCGAATGGCACGAGACCGACTGGAAGACCGCCCTGGAATTCGCCGCACGGCATCTCAAGGAAATCGCCGACACCGACGGCCCTGAGCAGATCGGCGTGCTGGTTTCACCAAACAGCACCATGGAAGAAGCACATCTGGCGAAGAAACTTGCCCATGGCCTGGGCTCGAAGAACATCGACTATCGCCTGCGTCACAGCGATTTCAGGCTGGACGGCAGACGCATGGGCGTTATCTGGATGGGCTGCAATATTCCGGATATCCAGGACATGGACCGCATCCTGATTATCGGCAGCAACCTGCGCAATGAACATCCGCTACTTGCTCAGCGCATCCGCAAGGCGGTAGCCAACGGTGCCGAGCTGTCAATCGTCAACCCGCTGGATGATGATTCGCTGATTCCGGTGGCGAACAAGGCGATCTGCCTGCCCAATGACATGCCTAACGTACTTGCGCAGATTCTCAAGGCGATGTCCGGGCTGCAGCGACTGTCGCTGTGCCTGCCGCCGGATCTTTCCGAGTTGCTTGAAGGCGTCAACGTGCGTACGAACAGCCAGGCGATGGCTGAAAGCCTGGCCGGTCTGGGCAAGGACTACGACCTGGTGAGCCCGCGCGTGGGTGTTTTCCTTGGCAATATTTCACAGCATCATCCGCGTTACTCCGAACTCTTCAGTCTGGCGGAAGCCATTTCTTCCCTGAGCGGTGCTACCTTTGGTGCGCTCTCTGCCGCGGCCAACAGCGTAGGCTGCAACCTGGTAGGTGCCATGCCGGAAGAGGGCGGACTCAATGCGCGCAGCATGCTGGAGTCGCCGCGCAAGGCTTATGTGCTGGTCAATGTCGAACCTGAATTCGATTGCCACAACCCAAGCATGGCCACCAAGTCGATGGAAGAGGCCGAATGCGTCATCGCTTTGACCAGCTACAAATCCGAAGCGCTCAGGCATGCACATGTGCTGCTGCCGATTGCGCCGTTTACCGAAACTTCAGGCACCTTCATGAGCATGGAAGGACGCGTGCAAAGTTTCACCGCAGTAACGCGCGCCTTGGGTGAAACCCGGCCGGGCTGGAAGGTGCTGCGCGTACTCGGCAATACGCTGGGGCTTTCAGGCTTCGATCATGAAAGCAGCGAAGAGGTCAAGGACGAGATTTTCGGCGGGCAGAAGCCTTCGAAAGTCGTATGGAATCGCCTCAACAACAATCTGCGCGAGCTGGGCGAAATTCGCGTCAAGCTCAAGAACAACGAGCTGCAGCGTATCGGCGAAATCCCTCAGTACCAGTCCGACGCCATCGTGCGCCGCTCGCCGCCGCTGCAGAAGAGCAAATATGTCGCGAAACCTGTTGCAGCCATGAGCGGTGCGACATTGGAGCAACTTGGTTTGCACGACGGCGATGAAGTGATTGTGCGCCAGGGTGAGGGCAGTGCCCTGCTACAGGCGCGACGTGATGACGGTGTGCCCATGGGCGGTATCCGCGTTGCGGGAGCTACGCCCTTGACAGCTGAACTGGGCGATCTTTTCGGCGAAATCACGGTTGAGCGTGTGGCAGCGCCAGTGCCAATTGCGGCGGAGACCGCATGATGGATTTCATGCAAAGCCTGCTCGGACCAGCCTGGCCTGTCGTGTGGACGGTGACCAAGATCGTCGCCATCGTATTACCCTTGATGCTTGCAGTGGCCTACCTGACCTATTTTGAGCGCAAGGTCATCGGTTTCATGCAGGTGCGTGTCGGCCCCAACCGCGTGGGTTACTTCGGCTTGCTACAGCCGATTGCCGATGGCCTCAAGCTGCTGTTCAAGGAAATCATTATTCCTACGGCGTCGAACAAGGCGCTATTCCTGATCGGACCGCTGCTGGCCATCGCGCCGGCACTCGCCGCGTGGGCTGTGGTGCCATTCGACATAAACATGATTCTTGCCGATGTGGATGCTGGATTACTGTATATCCTCGCCATGACCTCGGTAGCGGTATACGGCGTCATCATTGCCGGCTGGGCATCCAATTCCAAGTATGCATTTTTAGGCAGCATGCGCTCAGCAGCGCAGATCGTGTCTTACGAAATCGCCATGGGCTTCGCACTGGTCGGGGTTCTGATGGCTGCAGGCAGCCTCAACCTCGGCAAGATTGTGATGGCGCAGGCAGGCGGCTTGCACCAGTGGTACATCTGGCCGTTGTTTCCCCTGTTCATTGTTTACTTCATCGCTGCTGTGGCCGAAACCAACCGTGCACCATTCGACGTGGCCGAAGGCGAATCGGAAATCGTGGCCGGTTTTCACGTGGAATATTCCGGCATGGCGTTCGCGCTGTTTTTCCTGGCGGAATACGCCAACATGATCCTGGTCTCCATGCTGGCTGTCATCATGTTCCTGGGCGGCTGGTTGTCGCCGGTGCCGTTCATTCCGGACGGCTTTCCATGGATTTTGATCAAATGCGCAGCGATGCTGTTCTTCTTCCTGTGGTTCCGCGCGACATTCCCGCGCTACCGCTATGACCAGATCATGCGCCTGGGCTGGAAGGTATTCATCCCGATTACACTCGTCTGGATCATCTTCGTCGGCGGCATGATGCAGACGCGTTGGGGTCACTTGTTCCACTAATGGATTTATATGCTTAGCAAAGCAAGAGAATTATTTTCAAGCCTGATGCTGGTCGAGCTCCTGAAAGGAATGAAGCTCACCGGTCGCTATTTCTTTGCACGCAAGGTGACGATCCAGTATCCGGAAGAAAAGACGCCGATGTCGCCGCGTTTCCGTGGCTTGCATGCGCTGCGCCGTTATCCCAATGGCGAAGAACGCTGCATCGCCTGCAAACTGTGCGAAGCCGTGTGTCCCGCGTTGGCAATCAACATCGAATCAGAGCAGCGTGAAGACAACACGCGCCGCACCACGAAATACGAGATCGACCTCACCAAGTGCATTTTCTGCGGCATGTGCGAGGAGTCCTGCCCGGTGGACTCCATCGTCGAAACCCGTATTTTCGGTTACCACGGCGAGAAGCGCGGCGACCTGGTCTACGGCAAGGAAAAGCTGCTGGAGATAGGCGACAAGTACGAGGAACTGATTGCGGCTGACCGCAAGGCAGATGCCAAATTCAGGTAGCCCCACAACCAGAGGAATAACAAGAACAACATGATTTTTCAGGACTACGTTTTTTATGCACTGGCGGCGATTTTGCCGTTCGCCGGCCTGCGCGTGATCACCACGCGCAATCCCGTGCATGCCGCCCTGTTCCTGGTGCTGTCTTTTTTTACGGCCGCCGGCATCTGGCTGCTGCTGGAAGCCGAATTCCTCGCCATCACGCTGGTGCTGGTGTATGTAGGCGCTGTGATGGTGCTGTTCCTGTTCGTGGTCATGATGCTGGACATCAATATCGAACGCGTGCGTCAGGGATTCTGGGAGGCGATTATCCCCGGCTCCATTGTCGGCGGTCTGATCTGCGCCGAGATGATCATGATCCTGGGTGCGAAGCATTTTGGGCCCGACCAGATTGCAGCGCCCGCGCCCAAGCCTGCGGATTACAGCAATACGGCCGAGCTGGGTCGCCAGATATACACCGACTACCTGCTGCCGTTCGAGCTGGCGTCAGTGGTGCTGCTCGTGGCCATCGTGGCAGCCATCGCGCTGACTTTGCGTGAGCGCAAGGACTCCAAATACATCAGCCCGGCGGACCAGATCAACATTCGCCGCGAGGACCGTATTCGCATGGTGAATATGCGTTCAGAAGGTGAGACGCAGTCGCGCGTGGAAGAAACGCTGGAAAAGCGGGAGGAAATCTGATGGTCGGCCTCTCGCATTATCTGATTCTGGGCTCGCTGCTATTCGCCATCAGCGTGGTGGGCATCTTTCTCAACCGCAAAAACGTCATCATCCTGCTTATGGCCATCGAGCTCATGCTGCTGGCGGTTAATCTTAATTTCATTGCGTTCTCCCATTACCTGGGTGACACCGCGGGGCAGATTTTTGTGTTCTTCATCCTGACGGTGGCCGCCGCGGAATCGGCAATCGGCTTGGCGTTGCTCGTGCTGGTATTCCGTAGTCTGCAGACTATTAATGTCGATGATCTGGATAACCTAAAAGGATGACGGATTTAATGGCTACGGCAGCACATAACTTTGTTACGCGGTACTCGCACCCTCGCCGTACTACCAGTACTGTCTCGGATGCTGCGTTCCGTGCGCCTTGCTCTGTTTCGCCTCGCCTATTAACTCCGCATCCTTTCAACAAGAAAATATGATGCAGAAGATTTATTTACTGATACCCCTGCTGCCGCTGATTGCAGCCGTCATCGTCGGCCTGTTCGGCCGCAAGTTGCCGCGCGCGAGTGCGCACTGGATTACGATTTTGGGTGTGGCCGCTTCCTTCGGAATGTCGGCTTATGTATTTGCCGACGTTCTGCAAGGAAACACTTTCAACGGTCCGGTTTATACCTGGCTGATCAGCGGTGATACGAGCTTTCACGTAGGCTTCCTGATCGACCAGCTGACAGCCATCATGATGGTGGTGGTGACCTTCGTGTCGCTCATGGTGCACGTCTATACCATAGGCTATATGAAGGACGACCCGGGCTACAGCCGCTTCTTCAGCTACATCTCGCTGTTTACTTTCTCCATGCTCATGCTGGTCATGAGCAACAACTTCATGCAACTGTTCTTCGGCTGGGAAGCGGTCGGGCTGGTGTCGTATCTACTGATCGGTTTCTGGTATACGCGGCCGACCGCCATTTACGCTAACCTCAAGGCTTTCCTGGTCAACCGCGTGGGCGACTTCGGCTTTCTACTGGGTATCGGCTTAGTACTGTTCTCTATGGGCAGTCTCGACTACATGACCGTATTCGCCAAGGCGACGCAGATGCCGGATGCGCAGATCAGCCTGATTCCGGGCACGCAATGGTCGCTGATGACGGTGATTTGCATCCTGTTATTCATCGGCGCCATGGGTAAATCAGCGCAAGTGCCGCTGCATGTGTGGCTGCCGGATTCGATGGAAGGCCCGACGCCGATCTCCGCACTGATCCACGCAGCGACCATGGTGACCGCTGGCATCTTCATGGTGGCGCGCATGTCGCCGCTGTATGAGCTTTCCACCACGGCGCTGTCGTTCGTCATGATCATAGGCGCCATCACCGCGCTGTTCATGGGCTTCCTGGGCATCATCCAGAACGATATCAAGCGCGTGGTCGCCTACTCTACGCTCTCGCAGCTTGGCTACATGACGGTAGCGCTGGGCGCTTCCGCCTATTCCATCGCCGTATTCCACCTGATGACGCACGCCTTCTTCAAGGCCTTGTTGTTCCTGGCTGCCGGCTCAGTCATCATCGGCATGCATCATGACCAGGACATCCGCAACATGGGTGGCCTGCGAAAGTACATGCCTATCACTTGGGTCACCTCGCTGATAGGTTCTCTGGCACTGATCGGAACGCCGCTGTTCTCAGGTTTCTATTCCAAAGACATGATCATCGAGGCGGTCAAGCTTTCGAATATCCCGGGCAGTGGGTTTGCCTATTTCGCGGTGTTGGCGGGCGTTTTCGTCACCGCTTTCTATTCTTTCCGCATGTATTTCCTGGTGTTTCATGGCAAGGAGCGCTGGACCGAAGCGAAACACGATCACTATGCGCACGACGAAGATCATCACCATGGCTTGGGGCCCAATGACAAACCGCATGAGTCGCCATGGGTGGTGACATTGCCGCTGATCGCGCTGGCCATCCCATCGGTCATCATCGGTTATATCGCTATCGGGCCCATGCTGACGAATTTCTTCGGGACGGCGATCTGGGTCAACAACGAAGCACATCCGGCCATGCATGAGCTGACGTCGCATTTCCATGGTGCGTTTGCCATGGCGCTGCATGCCTTCGTCACGCCGGTATTCTGGCTGGCCGCGGCTGGCGTCGCGCTTGCGTGGTTTTACTACATCAAGCGGCCCGATATCCCGGCGGAAATCAGGGCCCAAGTGCCGTGGCTGTACCGCATACTGGAAAACAAGTACGGCTTCGACGAGATCTACGCCAAATATTTCGCCTGCGGTTCGCGCGCGATCGGCAATCAATTGTGGCGCTGGGGTGACGTGCGCATCATCGACGGTTTCCTGGTCAATGGGACGGCGCGCCTGGTCGGGCGTATCTCAGCCACCATCCGCCATTTGCAGTCGGGCCTGATCTACCACTATGCGTTCGCCATGATCATCGGCGTGTTCCTTTTGCTGACCTTCTTCATGAAGACATAACAATAAAAATGTTTGCTTCCCACATTCTCAGTTTTGCCATCTGGACTCCAGTCCTTGCCGGCATCCTCGTGCTATTTACAGGCGGCGACCGCAACGCCAACCTGGCGCGCTGGATTGCGCTTGCCGGCAGCATTGCCGGGTTCCTGGTCACGTTGCCGCTTTACCTGTGGTTCGATTTCGCCGATGGCGGATTCCAGTTCGAGGAAGGCTTCCGCTGGATCCCTGCCTTCAACATCAATTACCACCTGGGCGTGGACGGCATCGCGGTGCCTCTGATCCTGCTGACCAGCTTCACGACGTTCATTGTCGTGCTGGCCGGCTGGGAAGTGATCCAGAAACGCGTGGCGCAATACATGGCTGCATTCCTCATCATGTCCGGCCTCATGATCGGTGTATTCAGCGCGCTGGATGCGATTCTGTACTACATGTTCTGGGAATCCATGCTGATTCCGATGTTCCTGGTGATTGGCATCTGGGGCGGGCCGAACCGCATCTATGCCACCATCAAGTTCTTCCTGTACACACTGCTGGGCTCGTTGCTCATGCTGGTGGCCTTCATCTATCTCTATTACCAGACCAACAGTTTCGAGCTGGTAGATTATTACGCGCTGCCGTTGCCGCTTGATGCGCAGATACTGATCTTCCTGGCGTTCTTCATGGCATTCGCTGTCAAGATTCCCATGTGGCCGGTGCATACCTGGCTGCCGGATGCCCACGTGGAAGCGCCGACCGGTGGCTCGGTCGTGCTGGCGGCCATCATGCTGAAGCTTGGCGCCTACAGCTTCCTGCGCTTTGCCATGCCGATTGCGCCTGATGCGTCGCATTATCTGTCCGGTTTCATGATCGCGTTGTCGTTGATTGCCATCTTCTACATTGCGCTGGTTGCCCTCGTACAGCAGGACATGAAGAAGCTCATTGCATATTCCTCTATCGCTCACATGGGTTTCGTGACTCTGGGCTTTTTCATCTTCAACTCGCTGGGCATGGAAGGCGCCATCATCCAGATGATTTCGCACGGCTTCATCTCGGGTGCCATGTTCCTGTGTGTGGGTGTTCTTTACGACAGAATGCATAGCCGGCAGATTGCCGATTACGGCGGCGTGGTGAATACCATGCCGGTGTTTACCGCTTTTGCCGTGCTATTCGCCATGGCCAATTCCGGCCTGCCGGGCACCTCGGGCTTTGTCGGTGAATTCCTGGTTGTGCTGGGCTCGCTGCAGGTGAATTTCTGGTATGCAGTCATAGCCGCGACCATTCTGATCTTCGGCGCGGCGTATACCTTGTGGATGACCAAGCGTGTGTTCTTCGGCGATGTCGCCAACGAACACGTGGCCGCCCTGCAGGACCTCAACAAGCGCGAATTTTTCATTCTGGCCGTACTGGCCATCCTCGTGATCGGCTTTGGCGTATATCCGCAGCCTATCACTGAAATGACGCATGCCACGGTGGAGCAGCTACTGGGCCATCTGGCGCAAAGCAAGCTGCCGGGAATTTAACAAGATGGATGCCATTCAATTCGACCTGATTGCTGCGCTGCCCGAGATCCTGGTGCTCTCGATGGCGATGTTCGTGCTGCTGATGGATCTTTTCATCAAGCAGCAGAATCGTTTCCTGGTTTACGTCTTTACGCAGATGACGCTACTGGGTGCTGCGTTCCTGACGATTTACACGCATGAGCCTTCCGTCGGCTATTTCTTCAACGGCATGTTTGTCGACGACTCGTTGTCGGATGCGCTCAAGCTCATGATCTACCTGGCGACCTCGATGTTCCTGGTCTACAGCCGAAACTACATCGCGTTGCGCGGCATGTATCGCGGTGAATTCTATGCATTGGTGCTATTTGCCATGCTGGGCATGATGATTTTGGTGTCCGGCCAGCATTTCCTCACGCTTTACATGGGCTTGGAACTGCTGTCGCTGTGTCTTTATGCATTGGTGGCGCTGGATCGCGACAATCCGCGCGCCACTGAGGCCGCCATGAAGTATTTCGTGCTGGGGGCATTGGCTTCCGGCATGCTGCTCTACGGCATGTCCATGATGTATGGTGCGACGGGCAGCCTCAATATCGCTGAAGTGTCCGATGCGTTGGTAAACGGTGTAGAAAATCGGCCGGTATTGATTCTGGGGCTGGTGTTCATTGTGGCTGGCCTGGCCTTCAAGTTGGGTGCGGTGCCATTTCAGATGTGGGTGCCGGACGTCTATCAGGGCGCGCCGACGGCCATCACGCTGTTCATCGGCTCCGTCACCGAATTTGCGGCCTTCGGCTTCGTGATCCGTCTGTTGGTGCAGGGGCTGGAAGTGCTGGCTATCGACTGGCAGGGCATGCTCATCATCATGGCTGTGCTGTCCATCATCGTTGGCAATATCACCGCTATCGCGCAGACCAATATCAAGCGCATGCTGGCGTATTCCACCATTTCGCACATGGGTTACCTGCTGTTCGGCTTCCTGAGTGTCAGCACCAATGGCTACGCTTCGGCCATGTTCTACATCACGGCTTATGTGCTCATGTCGCTGGCTTCTTTCGGCATGATCCTGCTGCTGTCGCGCCAGGGTTTCGAAGCAGAGAATCTGGATGATCTCAAAGGCCTGAATCAGCGCAGCCCGTGGTATGCCTTCCTCATGCTGATTACCATGTTCTCCATGGCCGGCATTCCGCCCACGCTGGGTTTCTATGCCAAGTTCGTCGTACTGCAATCGGTATTGCAGGCTGGCTTTGTCTGGCTCGCGGTGTTTGGCGTGCTCATGGCGGTGGTAGGCGCGTTCTACTACCTGCGCATCGTAAAGCTCATGTATTTCGATGATGCAGTGGACCATACGCCCATCAACGCCCAGGCAGACATGAATATGGTGCTCAGCCTTAATGCGCTGGGCCTGTTGATGCTGGGCCTGATGCCGCAACGCCTCATGGATATCTGCGCCTACGCCATTATGCGCAGCCTGCAATAGGCGCTGGGCATGACAGATTTCAGCACCATCCACCTGATTCTCGTCCTGATCGCATTGTTCGCGGCCAACCTGCCATGGTTCTCGGACAAGCTTTTCTATGCGATTCCTCTGAAGCACCAGCCCAAGTCCCTAGGCTGGTGCCTGCTTGAGCTGGTCGTGCTGTTTTTCATCATTGGGGGCATCTCGCTGTATGCGGAAACCGCTTCTATGGGGCAAACCGCACCGCAAAACTGGGAGTTTTATGTGATAACGGCATGTCTGTTCCTGGTATTTGCCTTCCCCGGATTTGTATACCGCTATCTATGGAAAAAGAAGTAAAAATCGACCTGACTGAAACCTGTATCAGCTCCGAACCCGTGTTCGACGGTAAGCTGTTACATGCGCGACGCGATCTGGTCAGGCTGCCCAATGGCGAAGAAGCGACGCGCGAGTACATCGTTCATCCGGGCGCTGTTCTGGTGATTCCGGTATTGCCTGATGGTCGGCTGGTGTTTGAACGGCAGTTTCGCTATCCCTTAAATCGAAGCTTCATTGAATTGCCCGCCGGCAAGATAGATCCCGATGAGGATCCGCTGATTACCGGCCAGCGCGAGTTGCTGGAAGAAACCGGTTATACTGCAGAAGAGTGGGAATTCGTTGCCACACTGCATCCCTGCATCGGCTATTCCAGCGAGGCTATTCATATCTATCTTGCGCAGGGCTTGAGCCTCGGCGATCACAGCCGCGATGATGAGGAATTCCTCGAGATTTTCAGCATGAGTCTTTCCGATGCCATGAATGCCATGCAGCATGGTGAAATCACCGACGGCAAGACCATGATCGCCTTGTTCTGGGCTGATAAGTACCTTTCCCTTCCAAAGCCCTGATTACCAATCAGGCGCGCATGCGACGAGCATCCTGCGCATTGGGTTTTTCTCTGTAGTACGCTTGCCCACAGAGCCTCGCTGCCATTACGCCTATTCTTGAATCAGCGTTGTAAACCTCAGCCACAATTCAGACGTTGAATATCAGGAATATCTGCGTTCGAGAGGAGCAAGACATGAGAAGGATCAAATTGGCATTGGCAGCTGGCGCGATGGCTTTAACCGGCGCAACCAGCGCATATGCAGGCAACGATGTGGGCTGGAGTATCAGCATCGGTTCACCAGGCCCACATTATCATCACCACGCGCCGCGTGTTTATTACGCACCGCCACCGGTTGTGTACTATCACCCCGCACCGGTTTATTTCGGTTATCACAGCCATGCACCGCGCCATCATCACTACCGCCACCATTCCTATGGCGGGCACAGGCATGGTCATGGCCACCGGAGTCACGGCGGACACAGGGGTCATCGCTGATTGGTTGCTTTAATGAAATGGCCGCGAAAGCGGCCTTTGTTTTTAAGATGTTAGGTGTGAAAAGTGGCAGCTGATCAATCGAGCGCGCGTATGTTTTCCAGTAGTTCTGCTACGTCCTTGCCGGATGTCACGGGGTTCATGATCGTCGTGCGCAGCCACACCTCATTGCCGAGTTTCACCTGGGTCAAATGAAAGGTTCCGGCTTCCACCAGTTTTTTGCGCACGTGCTCCTGATGGGCGCTCAAAGCTTCGTCAGACAAATTTTTCGGTAAATGCCGGAAGCAGACGATATTAGTCTGTGGCTGCATGAGTAACTCAAAATCCGACGCCTGTTCGAGTTTCTGCGCCAGCTGCCTGGCTATTTCGAATACGTGTTCGACAAGCCCTCCCAATTTCTCCGTGCCGTAGAGCATGAAGGTGGCCCACAGCTTAAGGCCCATCATGCGTTTGGTGCATTCCAGCGTGCGGGTGCCGAGGTTATAGGCTTCTTCCGAATCGCCCTCCTGGAATAAATAGGATGCCTCCTGCGCGAAGGCGGCATAGCTATGTTTGGGATCGCGGAACAATACCGCCGAAACCGCGGCAGGCATGTAGAGCAGCTTGTGGCCATCCCATACCACCGAATCGGCGAACTCGATGCCTGCCAGCACGGGCTTGAGGTTTTCAGAGAGCAGGGCGGATGCACCGTGCGCGCCATCCACATGAAACCACAGGTCATGCTCGCGGCAGAAAGCACCAATCTCCGCGAGCGGGTCGATGCTGCCGGTCGGCGTGCAGCCGGCGCTGGCTGCAATGGCGAACGGTCGCGTGCCTTGCGCGATCAATTGGTCATAGACGGTTTTCAACGCGCTGATATCCATGCGGCCCAGCTTGTCCATGGGCATCATGATGACTGCATCTGTGCCCAGGCCCATGATGCCCGCTGCACGACTGATGGAATAATGCGTGGTTTCGCAGGCGAGAATCCGCAATGGCTGACCCTGGCTTACACCTTGCTGCCAGATATTCCACTCCGCTTTTGCCTGCCGCGCTGCCAGTAGGGCAGTAAGATTAGCCTGTGCACCGCCGGAGGTCAGCACGCCGTCGGCCCCTTGCCAGCCAATCAGTTCACCCAGCCACTGGACGACCTGTTTTTCTATCAATGTGGCGCTGGGGCCGGCTTCATATACTGTCATGGCCTGGTTGGTGAGTGAGGCGACCAGGTCGCACAAGGCAGCGATGGGCAGCGGTGTTGCCACCTGGTGGCCCAGGTTGTGCGGATGATGGATGCGTAACGTGCGCGCAAGAATATCGTTGTTAAGCGCAGCCAGGAATCCCCTGGGAGTCAGAGCGGGCCGCAGCGGCAGCGGCTTTTGCCAATACCCGATGGCTTGCTGTGGGGGTTGCCAGTCGATCACCTTGGCATCGCCTTTGAGACTTTTATCGAGATAACCCGCGAGCAAGTCGATGATGGCATGTCCGGCACCGCGGAATTCGGTGCCGTCGAAAAGGGCAAGGATTTCTTTTTCGGAGAGTGGTGTGGAGGAATTCATGTGTTAGCCAACTGAAGAGATGAATGCCGCAGAAGCGCAAATATTACGACAAGGCGCGACCACAAAGTCGGTTTTAGTGCAGTGCATGAATGCGCATTACCGGCTGCGGAACCAGCCAGTGAGGCTGATGCGCTCTCTAGTAGCGGGCAGCACCTCGTGCAAGAAGCGGCCGGAAAGAAAAACGACCAGCCTGCCGCCCTCCGGCTGGATATCCATAAACTGCGGCGTCTTGGTGTCATCCAGATAGAGTCTGAGCTGGCCACCCTGTTCAGGTTGCCAGTTGTCATTGAGGTAGAGCACACAGCTCAGTTGCCGCTTGCTGTCGCCGTTGAATTGGTCCAGATGCCGGCGATAAGCTGCACCGGGCGGATAAACCGCGAAGTGTGCCTCAAGGTCGAACAGGCCCAGATACAGGTTGCGGTTGAGTTCGACGCGCAGATCTTCCATACATTGCAGATAATGCTGTTGAGTATCGCTGCGGTGGATGTCGTCCAGCCAGTGGATGAAGTCGCCGCGAATGTTGTCAGGCCTTTCACCACCACTCTTACCGGTGGCAGCGCGCCGGGTCTGGCCATGTGTATGGAGACTGATCGCTTCGTGTGCCAGCGTGTGAATAATGGACGGGGGAAGAAAATGATCGAGGATGGCATAGCCTTGACTGGCGATGCCATTGATCAAATGCTCTGTCGCCTGGTCGTTGATATGCATGAAAGTGTGATATGCGGCGGGCCATTATACGCCTGCGCAAAATGCCTGGCGCGGCTGCGATGATGCTTTTTATGGCGATGTCTGATTGCTTCGCACTGGGCAATGCGCTAGAATGCGCAGCTCTTTTAGGCGCGTAGCTCAGCTGGTTAGAGCACCACCTTGACATGGTGGGGGTCGTTGGTTCGAGTCCAATCGCGCCTACCAACGAATAAAGCAAAGCCGCCTGCGGGCGGCTTTGCTACGTCAGGCGAAGCAGACAGACAAACGCTTAATTTTTGGCGTCGCTGGCTTTTTCCTGAATCTTTTCACCGCCACGTTCAATATCTTCACCGGCGCCTTCCATGGTGTTGCAGCCTGCCAGCAGGCCGGCAAAGAACATACAAAGCAATGTAGAAGCTGTGATCCGTTTAAACATAATGGCTCTCCTTTTGGTTCTTGATTGATAGACCGTTTACAGTTGCGCAACCGGACCCGATCCTTCGGGTTACTGTTAATAAACCAAATTTGAAGTGCGTGTTCTGTACGCAAGAATACTTAATAGCTGAGCTGCTCAAGCTCTGCCCCTGCATTTGCCCATGCAAAAAAAACGGTTACATGGCATCCTTAGGCAATTCCATTCAGTGCTTATCCAGAAAGGGTTTTTGTGAAAAAATTACGGTTGACCATCAAGGCTGAGCTTGATATTCCTGATGACTGGGAGCTTGTGACACACAAGGACAACATTACGGTGATAAATATGGGTAATGGCAAATTCCTGGATTTCGACTTGTTGCCGATGCTGGCTTATTCCCTCGAGGAAGGGGCGATCTGGAGCACCGTGCCACAGGAACTCGATTCCGAGATCATGGACATGGTCAGGAAAATGGAAAGCAAACTGAATCTGCTGTTGAATTGAGGTGATATGCAAGACCCCATCAATATTTCCACTGTAGCAAGCGCCATTCAATTGTCTGTCGCCCCTGCCTTTCTGTTGACAGGCATAGGCGCCATTCTCTCCGTCATGGCCAATCGCCTTTCACGCGTGGTAGATCGTTTTCGCGCGCTCAGGTACATGAAGGAAGGTCGCCAGCCGCGCGAGGTGGAAGAAATGAATATGCTGCTGCGCCGCTCGCGCTGGGTGCACTGGGCAATCAGCCTGAGCACGGTATCAGCACTCTTTGTGTGTATCGTGATTGCAGCGCTATTCACCGGCACCGAGATGCAGGTATTTCCGTCACGCTTTGTCGCCATATTGTTCATTGTCGCCATGCTGACGTTGATCGCCGGGCTGCTGTGCTTCCTGCGCGAAATCCATCTTTCTACCAATACCATCCAGAAGCAGGACGTTGAAGAGTACAGCGCTTAAGGCATGGAAGTTACATCGTTTCAAACCATCAAGCTCATCATCCTGTCGGTTACCGGCCTCTCGCGGGATGCACTGCACATCTATACCGGGCTGATCGCCATGTTCGGCACGGCGCTGATTTTTCGCCGGCCGCTGCGTTCAATGGTGCCGCTGATCCTGGTGATATTGGTATGCATGCTGGCCGAGGCGGTCGACATGTACGACGATATCGCCTTTCGCGGTTACTGGCGCTGGAATGCCAGCCTGCATGATTTTCTGAACAGCCTGTTCTGGCCGACACTGATCTTCCTGCTGGCCAGGTACACGGCGATCTTTGATCCGCGACGAAATTCCTAAGCACGTGACAGACACTGTCATCAAGTGGGAAGAAGGTGGCAGCATGCGGTCCGCGGCCTGGCATTCCGAGCGCGACGCCACTCCACCCAAACGCGTCATCATCGCTGACGACACCTTGAATGCAGACAAGGCTTATCGTCTTGCCTGCGAGGGCACGGCCATGTTGTGGCGCAGTGATTTCCAGAATGCCAAACAATTGCTGCAGGCCCTGGCGAGGCGCGCGGATCGCAAGCCGCGCAAGCTGTCCGACGATGCGCGTGAGAATTTCAACCTCCATCGACAGGCACAGTCACAGCGTGCGCGTACGCTTTCCATGCTGCTGCTGTCGCTGGAACCCGGCTACCAGCTCAATCTGAAGCGTGCGCCGGATGTGCGGCAAGCCTGCGAAGAGGCGTATGGCGCATCCAATGTATCCGTCGTGATTTCACTGCGCGAGCTGCTGGGTGTGATCGGCGCGCATGAATGGCGCAGCAAAGGCGTGGACATCCCTGTGCTGGGCGCGAAAATCCATCCGCACTACGGCGTGTTTTCACCAGTGCGCAGTGAATATCTGGATCTGGTCGCGCAGGCGCCCCTGCCATCACAGTCGCTGGCATTCGATATTGGCACAGGGACTGGCGTGCTGGCTGCGCTGCTGGCGAAGCGTGGCGTCAAGCAGGTGGTAGCGACCGAACTTGATGCCAGGGCATTGGCTTGTGCGCGTGAAAATATCGCAAGGCTCGGGTTCAACGGGCGAGTGGAAATCATGGAAGCCGACTTGTTTCCGCCAGTCAGGGCGCCGCTCATTGTGTGCAATCCGCCATGGCTGCCGGCGCGGCCCAGTTCAGCGCTCGAGCACGCAGTTTATGATGCGGACAGCCGTATGCTGCTGGGGTTTTTGAATGGGCTTTCCGAGCATCTGGAGCCGGATGGAGAAGGCTGGCTGATTCTTTCCGATCTCGCCGAGCATCTGGGTTTAAGGACGCGGGAGCAACTGCTGCAGGCGATAGACGAGGCCGGCCTCACGGTCATGGACCGTATGGATGTTCGCCCTCGGCATCCCAAATCCAAAGACAAATCCGACCCTCTGCATCGTGCGCGTATGGCAGAAGTGACCTCCCTGTGGCGGCTTGGCCGGAAAATCTAGCTGTTACGCAACGCTGAAGCGGTAGCTCGTGCTCTGCCTGTAGGTCTCCCCGGGCTGCAGCAAGGTAGAAGGAAACCCTATGCGATTGGGTGAATTCGGGTAATGCTGGGTCTCCAGGCATAGGCCGGCATGTTTTTCATACCGTACGCCCTTCTTGCCTGCCAGCGTGCCATCGAGAAAATTGCCCGTGTAGAACTGGATGCCTGGCTGCGTGGTGTAGACACGCATGCAACGCCCGCTTTCCGGCTCAATGAGCTCCGCGACGAATCCATGCTTATCCCGATCCCGCACGCGTATCCAGCAATGATCGAAGCCGCCAGCCGCCCGTATAATCTGTTCATCCCGTGTTTCAAGGTGCTGTCGTATGGGGGCGCGTTGCCGCAAATCCATGACTGTGCCTGCGACCCAGGCTGTGTATTCGTGGGGAATCAGATTTTCATCCACCGGTAAATAATCATCGGCATATAAAGCGATTTCATGATCGCGGATGGAGCCGTGCCCTGCCAGGTTGAAATAGCTGTGGTTGGTCAGGTTGAGGATGGTCGGAGCATCCGTGGTTGCCAGATAATCAATCTGCAGCGCGCCATCCGATGTCAGGGTATACGTGACCTCTACCTGTAAATTGCCGGGGTAGCCTTCCTCGCCGTCCGGGCTCAGGTAGCGCAATATGAGCTGCGGGCCATGTTCGGATTCCGCGGTTTCGGATTCCCTGGTTTCGGCATCCCATAGCTTCTTGTCGAAACCTTCGATGCCGCCATGCAGATGATTGGGACCATTGTTGCAGGCGAGCTGGTAATCCTTACCGTTGAGGCTGAATTTCCCTTTGGCAATGCGGTTGGCGTAACGGCCCACCAGTGCGCCGAAGTAGGGATGTTCATCAAGATAGGGTTGCAGCGTATCGAAACCCAGCACCACATCAGTCTGGTTGCCGTTGCGATCAGGTACAAACAGCGATTGCACAATGCCGCCGTAGTCCAGGATACGGACTTCCAGTCCGGCATGTAGAAGCGAGTGGCAATGAACCGTGCGGCCATCGGGCAACTGGCCGAATGGCTGGGATGACATCGTCATGATCAACCCGGACTTAAAGGCTCGGGCACGATCAACCGTCCCCTGTGTCCGCCCAGGCTGTAGAGATGCAGGACGGTATCAGCCACCTGCCGTGCAGCGCCCGCCTTGCACAGAGCAACGCAGGCGCCGCCGAATCCGGCACCAGTCAAACGCGCACCGTACACATCCGGCTGATCCTGCAGCAGTGCGACCAGTTCATCCAGCGCAGGAATGGAAACCTCGTAATCATCACGCAGACTGCGGTGGGAAGCATTCATGAGCTGACCGAATTCGGCAGCAGTTATTCCCCGTTTTGCGCGCAGAACCCGGTTGTTTTCGCTGACAACATGTCGCGCTCGGCGGTTCAGCGGGTCGGGAAGTTCCTGCGCTACGTGTTCATCGGTGATGTCCCGCAGCGCAGGCACGTCCAGCATTTGGGCCGCCTGTTCGCATTCCTCACGGCGCTCGTTGTACTTGCTGCCCGCCAGGCTGCGCGACACGCCAGAATCGATAACCAGGATTTCCCCGCCCGATGGCAACGGCAGCACTTCACGCTCAAGTGTGCGCGTATCGAGAAACAGCATGTGCCCATCGTCCGCAAGGCTGGAGGCCATCTGGTCCATGATCCCACACTTGACGCCCGCATATTCGATTTCGGCACGCTGGGCCAGCTGCGCAATCTCGACATCATCCAGCGGCAGCTGCAACAGCTCGCGCAATGCGCGCAGCATGGCGACCTCGAGCGCGGCGCTGGAGGAAACCCCGACTTCCATGGGCACATTGGAATCAATATGAATATCCAGCGATGGGATGTCAGACCCCAATTCCTGAACCAGATGCAGGCAGCCATAGACGTAATGTGCGAAATGCAGCTCCGGCTTTTTTTCGAGCGTGAATTCCGTCAACTCGTCTAGCGTCGCGGCATACAGGCGGTATATTCCCAGCCCATTGGGACGGAGCCGTATGCGCATCTTTTGCGGGATGGCAGTGGGGAGGACATAGCCGTCGTTATAGTCCGTATGCTCGCCCAGCAGGTTGACCCGGCCCGGCGCCTCTGCCGTGACTGCCGGCGCTGCATCGAATATCTCTTCGAATGTTTTCATGATTCATTCACACCACTGCAATTGCATCGATATCCACTTCTACATTGCGCAGCTCAAGGGCCTTGTCCTCAGGCAGCACATCCATGGCAAACAACCCAGCGCCGAGCTCGGTGCCGGCCAGGTATTTCAGTTTTTCGGAAGTGCGGTAGGGCGGGAAAAACTCGGCATGCAGATGCGATTCCGGATGCGATTTGCCATCGGTCGGCGCCTGATACCACGCCATGAGATAAGGGAAGGGCCGGCTCCACAAGCCGTCGTATTTGAGCAGCACGGTCTTGAGCGCACGCGCCAGGTCGCTCAGCTGTGTTTCATCAAGCTCTGCGAATGTGGCGACCGGACGGATTGGTGCAACCCAGACTTCATATGGGTAGCGGGCGCACACGGGGACAAATGCGACGGCATGTTCGCCGCGATAAATCATGCGCCGCCCATCGCGCAGCTCCTGCTGAATCATGGATTCCAGCAGGCCGCGTCCGTTGCTCCGGAAGTATTCTTCCGCCTGCTGCTGCATGCGTGCAGGAACCGGCGGAACGACAGGGTAGGCATAAATCTGGCCGTGCGGATGATTCAGCGTGACGCCCACCTCGCGTCCGCGATTCTCAAACGGCAGCACATACTGGATATCCGAATGTTGGCCTATCTGCTGGGTACGCTCAGCCCAGACGCGCATCAGCAGCTCGATGTGATCCAGTGCGAGCCCGCCGAGAGATGCATTGGCATCCTGGGTAAAAACGACCACTTCGCATTTGCCGGTACTGGGTCGGGTCGGCACAATCAGTTCAGGGGCGGCATGTGCATTCAGGGTCAGTGAGGGGAAACGGTTGTCGAATACCGCCACATCCCAGTCGCCTTGCGGCAGTTCCGTGGGATTGTCCGCGCTGGTTGTGACGGCCAGCGGGTTGTATTCCGGCGGCGGCAGGAATGTTCGCCCCTGACGATGCGCCGCATAAGTGATCCATTCGCCGCGCAGTGGATGCCAGCGCATATGCGGGCTGGCATTGAGCGGATCGGGGAACGGACTGGGCGCTTCCTCCACGTGCGTGATGGGGTTGCGGCTGTACAACCAAAGTTTGCGGCCGTCCGGTTTGGTCAGCTCGCGCGAATGCATCACACACCTCCGGGGATATGCATGTGGGTCATTCTGGTGGATTCGGCAATCTTCTTGAGCGGAATCTTGGGCGAACGGTCTGCGCACAGCAGCCCGTTGGTTTCCTGGAAGGTGTCCGCAAATTGCGTATAGCAGAAGCCGCTGAACAGGGCGATACGCGTGGTAACCTGCATGAGCTCCTTGTAGCGCCGCGCAAACTCACGCTCTGTGGTTACTGCCGAATAGCCCCAGTTTTTCTGTGACGCATCGTGGCAACGCGGGAAGGAGATGCCGCCGAACTCCGTCAGCATGATGGGCTGGCCGCGATGCGGATAGCCGTCCAGCGTCAGGATGCGGCCGCCGGGGCGCCGGCGGTCGAACAGCTGTTCCGGGCTTGAATCGACACCATAGCGCTGCGCCAGCTGATCCAGGTTGGCATCGTAATCATGGATGCCGATGATGTCGGTAGCACTGCTCTCCCAGCCGTCATTGCCGATGACGGGCCGCGTCGAGTCCAGCGTGCGCGTCAGGTGATATAGCGCCTCGACCGCATGCCGGTGTTCGCGCACAGAGGTGAGCTCCGGCACGCCCCAGGATTCGTTGAACGTGACCCAGACGATGATGCACGGATGGCTGTAATCACGCTCGATCGCTTCAGTCCATTCACGCACGGTGCGCTTGATAGCGTTGGTAGTGAAGCGATAGGCGGACGGCATCTCCTCCCATACCAGCAGCCCCAGCTTGTCCGCCCAGTACAGGTAGCGCGGATTCTCGATTTTCTGGTGCTTGCGCACACCGTTAAAGCCCATGGCCTTGGCCAGTACGACATCGCGACGCAGGGCGTCGTCATCCGGAGCCGCCAGCATGGTATCTGGCCAGTAACCCTGATCCAGCACCAGCCGCAGCATATACGGGCGGCCGTTGAGCATGAAGCGGTCGCGCAGGATCTTGACCGAGCGCAGCGCCGTGTACGATCTGAATTCATCCAGTACCTTGCCGCCTTTCTTGAGGCGGATGCGGGCTTCAATCAGGGTTGGCCGCTCCGGGCTCCACAGCAGTTCGTTGCGTGAGTCGTCAATACCAGGGTCCGAAAGCACAATGCGCCGCTCGGCTTCACCGTCGATGACTTGATAGGTATCCCGCGCATAAATCTTCTTCTTGTGTTTGAGCAGCACCTCGACCGTCAAATTCTCCAGATCATCACCCACTACATGCGCCTCGAAGCCGATGGCGAATTCTTCCATGTAGGGCGTCCAGCGGATGCTCTGGATATAGGTATTCGATACGCGCTCCAGCCATACCGTCTGCCAGATGCCGGTCGTGCGCGGATACCAGATGGAATGCGGTTCCAGCTGCCAGTCCTGCTTGCCGCGAGGTTTGGTCAGGTCATGCGGGTCATCCTCGACCATTACGGTAACCTTCTGAACGCCAGATTCATCGAGTGGCTGCGTGATATCCGCCCAAAACGGCGTATGTCCGCCCTCATGCGTTGCGACCAGCTTGTTGTTGACCCATACCTTGGCCGCGTAATCCACTGCGCCGAAATGCAGGATGATGCGGCCGCCTTCCGGCTGGATGTTGAATTCGCGCTCATACCAGCAGCGCTTGTGAAAGCCGTGATCGCCGATGCCGCTGCGTTTCGATTCCGGTGGAAATGGCACCTCGATTTGCAGGGGCCATTCTGTAATTTCGGTCGGATGGCGGAATTTCAGCTCACTGTCAAAGCGGAATTGCCAGATGCCGTTGAGGGATTGCCAATGTTTGCGCACGAGCTGCGGCCGCGGATAAGCAAAAGCCAATACTGTCTCCTTGAGTTGTTATCGCCGGTGCATCCGGCACTACCATGAACTATCGAATAACTTGGCAGCACGAACTGTTCGTTTGGGCACACCATTGGCTGCGGCGAAGGCTTTGTTTGTCTTGTTCGGATTTTGCGGTTTATGCGACAATACGGGCGCTGCTATTCGAGTACAAAGCTCAGCAAAAGGCCGTTTCAGCGGCTTTTGTTTTTTTACAACATCAGGAAGAAGATCAATGCCCGTAATCCGTTTGCCGGATGGTTCTGAACGCAAGTTTGATGCACCCGTGACTGTTGCCGATGTGGCAATGAACATTGGTGCCGGTCTTGCCAAAGCTGCGCTTGCGGGTAAGGTCAACGGCAAGGTGGTGGATACCAGCTATCTCATCAACGATGATGTGGATCTGGCCATCATCACTGACAAGAATCCCGAAGGTCTCGATGTCATCCGCCATTCCACCGCGCACTTGCTGGCCTATGCGGTCAAGGAGTTGTTTCCCGAGGCGCAGGTAACTATCGGCCCGGTCATCGAAAACGGCTTTTATTACGATTTCTCCTACAAGCGGCCATTCACGCCTGAAGACCTCCAGGCCATCGAGAACAAGATGGCTGAGCTGGCCAGGAAGGATGAGCCGGTGACGCGCAAGGTGCTGCCGCGCGATGAAGCTGTCGATTATTTCAAATCCATAGGCGAGCATTACAAGGCGGAAATCATCGCCTCGATTCCGCAGAGCGAAGACGTGTCGCTATACAGCGAAGGCGAGTTTACCGATCTTTGCCGCGGTCCACACGTGCCGTCCACCGGCAAGCTCAAGGCCTTCAAGCTTATGAAGCTGGCCGGTGCGTACTGGCGCGGCGATTCCAATAACGAGATGTTGCAACGCATCTACGGTACGGCCTGGGCGAAGAAGGAAGACCTTGAGGCTTACCTGCATATGCTGGAAGAAGCGGAGAAGCGTGACCACCGCAGGTTGGGCAAGCAGCTCGATTATTTCCACATGCAGGACGAGGCGCCCGGTATGGTGTTCTGGCATCCGCGCGGCTGGAGTCTGTGGCAGGAAGTCGAACAATACATGCGCAGCATGTTCCGCGAATACGGCTACCAGGAAGTCAAGACGCCGACCATCATGGATCGCAGCCTGTGGGAAAAATCCGGCCACTGGGAAAATTACCGCGAGAACATGTTCACCACGGCCTCCGAGAACCGCGACTACGCGGTCAAGCCCATGAACTGTCCTGGCCATGTCCAGATATTCAATAGCGCGCTGCACAGTTACCGCGACCTGCCGTTGCGACTGGCGGAGTTCGGTTCCTGTCATCGCAATGAGCCTTCTGGCGCACTGCACGGATTGATGCGTGTGCGCGGTTTCACGCAGGACGACGCGCATATTTTCTGTACCGAAGAGCAGATCGAGTCCGAGGTCGCCGATTTCATCCAGATGCTTTATCGCGCCTACCAGGATTTCGGCTTCCATGATGTGCTGGTGAAACTATCGCTGCGTCCTGAGAAACGTGTCGGCTCCGACGAAACCTGGGACAGGGCAGAAGCGGCACTGGAAGCTGCCCTTAAAAAGAACAACCTGGCTTACGACATCCAGCCTGGCGAAGGCGCCTTTTACGGGCCCAAGATCGAATTCACGCTTAAGGACAGTCTGGGCCGGTTATGGCAATGCGGCACCATACAGCTTGATTTCAACCTGCCCGAGCGCCTCGGTGCCGAATATGTGGCCGAAGACAACAGCCGCAAACATCCCGTCATGCTGCACCGCGCCATCGTGGGCTCCATGGAGCGCTTCATCGGCATCCTCATCGAGCATTATGCCGGTGCCATGCCGGCCTGGCTTTCGCCCGTGCACGCCATGGTGCTCAACATCAGCGATGCACAGTCGGAATATGTGACCAAAGTGGTGGAAGACCTGAAGAATTGGGGCTTGCGTGCGGAATCCGACTTGAGGAACGAGAAGATTACCTATAAAATACGCGAACATAGCTTGCAGAGGTTGCCTTATTTATTAGTAGTAGGTGATCGCGAAATGCAAAGCGGGCAAGTGGCCGTGCGTACTCGTAAAGGTGAAGACCTGGGTTCCATGCCGGTGCAGTCATTCATCGAACGACTGCAGGCTGAGATAAAAGCCAGGACGTAACCGGATACGGTAGCGCGGCTAACTTTTTGGGAGCGAGCGGTTCGCTCCCGCAATTTGAATATGGAGAATTTGCTATAGCTCAAGAAAAGGAAATACGAATCAACGGAGACATTACAGCCCCGCAGGTTCGTTTATTGGGTATCGAAGGTGAGCAGCTCGGCATCGTCAGTTTGGAGGAGGCGCTGACCAAGGCAGAGGAAAATGACATTGACCTGGTAGAGATTGCGCCACAGGCCGCACCTCCGGTTTGCCGTTTGATGGATTACGGCAAGTTCAAATATGCCGAGAGCAAGAAGCAGCACGAAGCCCGTCTTAAGCAAAAGCAGGTTCAGGTAAAAGAAGTAAAATTCCGTCCCGGGACGGACGAAGGAGATTACCAGATCAAGGTGCGCAACCTGATCCGTTTTCTCCAGGATGGTGACAAGGCCAAGATAACATTGCGATTCCGTGGCCGTGAAATCACCCACCAGGAGTTCGGCCTGGCGCTGTTGAAGCGCGTGGAGGCGGATTTGCAGGAGTATGCGGTTGTCGAGCAATTCCCCAAGATGGAAGGCCGGCAGATGGTGATGGTGTTAAGCCCTCACAAAAAGCCGAAATAGTTTAAAAAATAAATTGTTGTCGTAATACGTTGTTGCTGCATTAATTTTATTTCGCTTGCATATATGCGGCGCTCATAAAATGAACTGCGCCTAGTCTTACCTAAACAATTTAATTTTCAGGTTTTGAGTAGTACCAACTGTAGCGACGCGGCTAAAAGGCATGCCCGATCGCTCTTTAAAATTCAAGGAGAAAAAAATGCCAAAGATGAAGACCAAGAGCGGCGCCAAAAAGCGCTTCAAGTTCTTGGGGAATGGCAAGGTCAAGCGTACCCATTCGCACCTGCGCCATATCCTCACCAAGAAGACCACCAAGCAAAAGCGTAACCTGCGCGGCACGGTGCTCGTTTCCCCAACAGATATCAAGCGCATTCGCGCAATGATGCCAACGGCTTAAGGAGAAGAAGATGCCAAGAGTCAAACGTGGTGTTATAGCGCGGGCGCGTCACAAGAAGGTTCTGGAGCTGGCCAAGGGTTACCGCGGCCGCCGCAAGAACGTCTACCGTGTCGCCAAGCAGGCGGTGATGAAGGCAGGCCAATACGCCTACCGCGATCGCCGCCAGAGAAAGCGTCAATTCCGTGCCTTGTGGATTGCCCGTATCAATGCCGGCGCGCGTGAATGCGGCCTGACCTACAGCCGTTTCATGAACGGTCTGAAGAAGTCTGCCATCGAGGTGGATCGCAAGGTGCTGGCCGATCTGGCAGTGTTCGACAAGGCAGCTTTTGCCAAGTATGCCGAAATGGCAAAGTCGAGCCTCTCAGCTTAAACAGCAAGCTTGAAAAGGGAGGCCTATGGCCTCCTTTTTTTATGGTACTTTTCGCTTATGCAAAAACTAGAAGAAATCATCCCGGAAGCGCAGCGTGAGTTCGCTGCCTGCAGTTCGGTAACCGAGTTGGAACAGGTCAAGGCGCGCTATCTCGGCAAAACCGGACCGATCACGGAAGCACTCAAAGGCCTGGGCAAATTGTCTGCCGAAGAGCGGCCGGCGGCCGGAGCCGCCATCAACACTGTCAAGCAGGCGGTTGAGGCGGCATTGAAGGAGAGACGGGATGCCATTCTTCAGGCAGAGCAGGAAAAGCAGCTTGCCAGCGAATCGCTGGACGTCACATTGCCGGCGCGCAGTCAGGGCAAAGGCGGCCTGCATCCGGTTTCGCTGACATTACAGCGATTGACCGAGCTGTTCCGCTCCATCGGTTTCGAAGTAGCCGATGGTCCGGAAATCGAATCCGATTTCTACAACTTCACCGCGCTTAATATCCCCGAGGATCACCCCGCGCGCGCCATGCACGACACGTTTTATATCGACGACAAGCATGTGCTGCGCACGCATACCTCACCCGTACAGATCCATTACATGGAGGATGCCCTGAAGGCGAATGGCGCACCGCCATTCAAGATCATTGCGCCCGGCCGTGTCTATCGCGTGGACTCCGATGCCACCCATTCGCCCATGTTTCACCAGGTCGAAGGTCTGTGGGTGGATGAAAACATCAGTTTTGCCAATCTCAAGGGTGTGGTGCAGGATTTCCTGCAGCGCTTCTTTGAGCGCGACGATCTCCAGGTGCGTTTCCGCCCTTCGTTCTTCCCGTTTACCGAACCCTCCGCCGAGATGGATATGAGCTGGAACGGCGGCTGGCTGGAAATCGGCGGCTGCGGCATGGTGCATCCCGAAGTATTCCATCATGTGAATATCGATAGCGAGAAGTATCGCGGCTTCGCCTTCGGCTTGGGCGTCGAGCGCCTCGCCATGCTGCGCTATGGCGTCAATGATCTCAGACTGTTCTTCCAGAACGATCTGCGCTTTCTAAAGCAATTCGGATAAGACATGCAATTCAACGAGAAATGGCTACGCACGTTTGTTAACCCCGCATTGGGCAGTGACGAGCTTGCTCATGCTTTGACCATGGCTGGCCTTGAGGTGGAAGCCAAATGGCCGGTTGCTGAATCCTTCTCCAGCGTTGTTGTAGGCGAAATACTGAGTGCCGAAAAACACCCAGGTGCAGACAGGTTGCAGGTTTGCAAAGTGGATGCGGGCACCGGGGAGCCGCTGCAGATTGTCTGCGGCGCAGCGAATGCAAGAACCGGCCTGAAGGTCGCGTGTGCGTTGGTTGGCGCCAAACTGCCGGGTTTTGACATCAAGCTGGCCAAGGTGCGCGGCGTCGAGTCATCGGGCATGCTATGTTCCGCCAAGGAACTGGGTATTTCAGAAGAAAGCAGCGGCATTATCGAGCTGCCCACAGATGCGCCGATAGGCAAGGCTTTGCGGGAATATCTGGAGCTGGACGACCAGGTCATGATTCTCAAGCTCACGCCCAACCGCAGCGATTGCCTCAGTATCATCGGCATTGCGCGCGATGTGGCCGCGATCACTGGCGCTGAGCTTTGCGTTCCCCGAACCGCTTCAGTAGATGTTGCGACGCAGGAGCAGAAAAAGGTATCAGTGCATGCACCGGAGGCATGCCCTCGGTATACCGGCCGCATGATTAGCAATGTCCGGGCCACGGCCTCGACGCCGGACTGGATGGTGCGACGTCTTGAGCGCTGCGGTTTGCGCAGCATCAGCGCCATCGTGGATATCACCAATTACGTATTGCTGGAGATGGGGCAGCCGCTGCATGCCTTCGACGCCAACAAGCTTAAGGGCGACATCCAGGTGCGCATGGCAAAGGCGGATGAACAGCTCACATTGCTCAATGAGCAAACCATAAAGCTGCAATCCGACATGCTGGTGATTGCCGATGATCACGCAGCTGTTGCCCTGGCCGGCGTCATGGGCGGAGACGAGACGTCTGTTAATGATTTCACCGTCAATATCTTCCTGGAAAGTGCATTCTTCAGCCCATCGGTGATCACCGGCAAGGCACGTCGACTTGGCTTCAGTTCCGATTCCTCCTACCGTTTTGAGCGTGGCGTGGATTACGGTAATACCAGGCTTGCACTGGAGTGCGCCACCGGCCTGATTATCGAGATCTGCGGCGGTGAAGCAGGCCCAGTCAGTGAGGTTTCTTCGCAGCTGCCGGAACGCAGACCCGTGCGCATGCGTATGGGTCGCCTCGCAGCAGTGCTGGGAATTCCGCTAGATGAAGCGCAGGTATCCAAATTGTTCGCCCAACTCGGCTTTGCGTACCAGCAGTCTGCAGGCGTGTTCGAGGTGACTCCGCCCAGCTATCGCTTCGATATCCGCATCGAGGAAGACCTGATCGAGGAAGTGGCGCGGCTGCATGGCTACGACAACATCCCCGCACTTGCACCGCATGCCGAGCTGCGCATGCTGCCATTGCCTGAGGCAAAGCCTGACCGCAGCTGGCTGCGCGGCATCCTCACCGCGCGCGATTATCAGGAAGTAGTAACCTACAGCTTCGTCGATGCCTCCTGGGAGCGCGATTTGCTGGGCAATGCGGATGCCATTCCGCTGCAGAACCCGATTGCCAGCGACATGAGCGTGATGCGCTCCGGCTTATGGGGCGGTTTGCTGGATACGCTGACCTATAACCTCAACCGCAAGCAGGAGCGTGTGCGCATCTTTGAAATTGGCGCTGCCTATTTCCGCGACGGTCAGAGTTACAAGGAAGAAACCCGGATTTCCGGGCTCGCTTATGGTGCAACTGCGCCCGAACAATGGGCGCAGGCAGCGCGTGACGTGGATTTCTTCGACATCAAGGCGGAAGTGGATGCCCTGACGCAGAGCCGCGCCGAATATGTGCCTGCCCAGCATCCCGCACTACATCCCGGGCAAACGGCACGCGTTATGCTTGCAGGCAAGGCAATAGGGTGGTTAGGCAAGCTGCATCCCAAATGGCAACAGCATTACGAACTTCCCAGGGGCGCCATTCTGTTCGAGCTGGATGCAGAGCCATTGCTGAACCGCACATTGCCGCAGTATCAGGAATTGCCGAAGTTCCCTCCAATCCGCCGGGATCTCGCAGTTCTCGTCGATGAGAATGTCTCCGTTCAGGCGATTCTGGATACTGTGCGCAATGCCAAAATTCCTCTGCTCTATGGCCTTGCGCTCTTCGATATCTACAAGGGTAAAGGCATCGCCGAAGGCAAAAAAAGCCTTGCTTTTCTTGTGCTTATGCAAGATACTCAAAAAACTTTAACGGACCCAGAAGCCGACGAAGTCACAGCCAAAGTACTTGATCTAATGGTGCGTCAGCACGGCGCAGAGTTAAGAACTTAATAATAAGTAGGATATGTAATGACACTCACGAAAGCCGATTTAGCCGATCTATTGTTTGAGCAGGTTGGCCTAAACAAACGCGAGGCCAAGGATATGGTCGAGGCGTTTTTCGAGGAGATCCGTACGTCATTGGAAAACGGGGACAGTGTAAAGCTTTCGGGCTTTGGCAATTTCGAATTACGCCAGAAATCAGAGCGCCCCGGGCGCAATCCCAAGACCGGTGAAGAAATTCCAATCACCGCCCGCAGGGTCGTCACCTTCCATGCGAGCCAAAAGCTCAAAAGCAAGGTAGAGGAGGCTTATGCTGGAGCACGGAGCTAACTCCCCCTTACCGCCGATTCCGGCAAAGCGTTACTTCACCATTGGCGAAGTCAGTGAGCTGTGCGGCGTAAAACCGCACGTGCTGCGCTATTGGGAACAGGAGTTCACGCAGCTCAAGCCGGTCAAGCGCCGCGGCAACCGACGCTACTACCAGCATCATGAAGTGCTTCTGATCCGCCGTATCCGCGAGTTGCTCTACGAGCAGGGCTTTACCATCAGCGGTGCACGCAATCGTCTTGAGGATGCCGACGTCAAGCAGGAATTCACCACCCAGCCCCAGATCGCAGCTTCAAGTGCACCAGCCAGCCATTCAACAATGCCTGATGTTGATGTCATGGCCTTGCGCAGTGAGCTTCGCGAAGTCATCTCTCTTTTGACTCCCCGCCCGTAAGCGGGCATCGTCTTCCCCAATCTTTTCCGTTATAATTGCCGCCTTGCTGCGATCCAAGCGCAGCAACGGTTCGGGGCGTAGCGCAGCCTGGTAGCGTACTTGCATGGGGTGCAAGTGGTCGGAGGTTCAAATCCTCTCGCCCCGACCAGTATCATTCAATCCCATAGGCCTGAAATAGCTTCTCTGGCAGAACTCTTCCTAATTACCAACTGGATTTATGAGTTCAACCTTATCAGTCTTGCGTAGCATATATACCTCTTGCGATGCCCTGGCTCCTGAGCGTGACGCATATAACGATAAAACATTAGGCATCATCTGTTATTCCAGTGAGTCCGTTACTAGCAACGATCTACATTCAAGGGACTTACCATTGATGCAGGTCAATACGCCAGTGTTGAGTGGAAGCGATGGGGCATGTGAAGTCTGGTTAAGTAATGCCGTTCTCACGACAGGTTCGAGAGAAGGGCTTCACTACAGGTACAGTCAAGACCTGCTTTTTGGAGTTGTAGAGCTTGATGAAACCAATTTCCCGGCATCAGCATCCGGAGCACCCCTGCAACAGGCAACCGAAGCCGCTTATAAGCAGATACTCACTCTACTCAGCGACCTGAACTACCCGTTTATCTACAGATTCTGGAATTACATAGCTGATATCAATGGCATCAGTCATGGGCTGGAACGATACCGTCAGTTCAATTCAGGGCGCCAGGATGCATTCCTGGCCTGTGGGCGTGAGGTTATGGGTGGCTTGCCAGCAGCCTGCGCACTTGGGACAGGCCAGGGACCGTTGAAGATTGCCTTCCTGGCTGGCCGCGTAGAAGCGAACGCGATCGAAAATCCACGGCAAACCAGCGCTTATCAATACCCACAGGAATACGGCCCGCGCAGCCCTGCGTTTTCACGGGCGAATTTATTATGCTTAGCCGAGCAAGAGATTTTATTCCTTTCGGGTACCGCCAGTATTGTTGGGCACGAGACCATGCATCAAGGAGACGTGGTTGCACAGACGCGGGAAGCCATGGCTAACCTGCAGGCACTGGTGGCTGAAGCTAATAATTTCAGCAAAAAAAAGTTTGGACTGACTGATGTGTCCTACCGGGTCTATGTGCGTAATGCGGAAGATGTTTCGTCCATACAAAACGAGATGAGCCGCATTGCCGGTTCGACATTCAAAGCGATTTTCTTGGGGGCTGACATCTGCCGACAGGATTTGCTGCTGGAAATCGAAGCCACCTTGGATCA